>ENA-OYZF01000263-OYZF01000263.1-human-gut-metagenome-genome-assembly--contig:-NODE-263-length-25123-cov-5.771342_pt1 | contig 25123 bp, 31 predicted proteins | sample MGYA00244074_ERZ653472 | MGnify/ENA primary metagenome ERZ653472 (study PRJEB26926, sample SAMN06165179) | human gut metagenome | biome: ENVO:00009003; feature: ENVO:2100002; material: ENVO:00002003... | reverse complement strand
CACTTATATTATAACTCTGTCCCATAGGGACAACAAGGATGGCTCCGCCTCGGGACACTTTGTCTCGAAGTGGGGCGGGCCGCAGCCGAAGTTACAGCCCGCTTTTCTGTCGGATCAAATAGTCCGTTAAAGTGTCCTGCAGGGATGGCCCGTTCTCTGAAAATTCGATTTGAACGCCGACACCACCGATGCAAAAGCAGTACGGATTTTTGGCAATCTGTAAAAACCTTGTTATGCGCTCTTTGCGGGAAAGGGCGTTGTCAAAGGTCATACCGCTCACATCGGGCAAAGACTCGGGGGCAACTGCGCCAATGTCAACGCTTTTCATTTGTTCCAGTTCCTGTGCGGATAATCTCACGGTAAAACCTCCTTCTTTCAGATTACGAAACGCCTCCCGCTGTCCTGTGGGGAAACGCAAAAAAGCGGCACCGCAAAAGTGCCGCCCTTTGGCCTGTCCTCACATCGGGACACATTGTCTCGAAGTTAATACGGCCCGTTTTCGTAATGATGCTGGGCCTCGGTTAAAGACTCGAAGTCAAACACATAATGGAGCTCCCGAACAACACGCCGGATGTCCTCGGGGGAAAAACCGCAGTTTTCCATCGCATACATCACATATCCCCGGCAGGCGTTATTGCTCCACGGCTCGGCCAGCATAGCGGCCAACGCAGGATCGTACTTCATTTTTTCATTCCCCCTTTGATAAAATTTAGGGAACGCCGCGCCCATTTTCTTGACCTGTCCAAAGACAACAATACTCGGCGCGGCGTCCCCACGCAGACAAGAGGGCGGCCCGGAGGGACAGGCGGCCAGCCTGTCCACTGCCGGATCGTGGCCGTGAGATGGCCCGTCCCACTTGCGGCGCTGGTGTTGTTCGCTCATTCCCGTTTAGGGGAAGTCACCGCGCACCCGCCGCCCGGCTCCTCGGATCATGCTCGGGGCCGCCCTTGTTCGTCTGCGGAGAAAAGAAAACCTCCTCTCATAAACCGAGACATTTTTTCATCATTTCCAAGTGGGGGAAACAGAAAAATTAAAAGATTTTTTTCATGCGTTCCAGCCCTCTTTTGATGGACTGGCGGACAGACTCCTCATGTACGCCTTCAGCCTCGGCAATCGCTTTTACGCTTTTGCCAAGAATGATGTGCGCGTCAATCCTCCGGCCCTGGATTTCCGGCAGAGAGTTGAGCGCGTTCCACAGACGGATAAAGAGCTCCACCCGTTCCAAGAGCTCCTGGGGCGTGGGCTCATGCAGGCAGGCAGAGTATTCGATCCCGTCCTCACAGTCCAGGGAATACTGCGCCTTGTGCCGGGAGAGCCGCCGTTGGTAGGCCATTTCATAATGGGCATCCGCAAGAAAGACCTCCGCTACTTCGTCAGAAACCTCAATAAACTGATCCTGGGTGTACCAATAATAAAAATCTTTCAGATTGATTATAGCCATAATAAACCTCCGTTTCGGTGTTGGGTGGATGAGTGACCGAAACGGGGCTCGGCGGGGAGCGGCACCTTGGGGAGCTGCTCCGTACCTCGGGACACTTTGTCTCGAAGTGCAGATAACAAAAAGCGCCTGCGCGACACAAGGCCACGCAAGCGCATGAAATGACAAATTCATTTATGTACTGCCAAATTTCGCATCCACCGCCGGACTGATCCTGCCGGACGGGTGGACTTTTTTTGACAGGTTAGGGGAATGGAAAAGGAAAAAGGACACGGCGATACCTCCCGGACACCGCCGTATCCTTAAAAAAGGGCGACTTTAACACACCCTCCGTATTCTAATTTTTCAAAAAGAAACCGGCGGCTTGAAATTTGTTATTTCAAAACCGCCGTTTATTCATATCCCAAATACTAAAAGCGGTTTTGCGCGGAAACAGAAAAAGCCGATAAACCGTGATTTCTCACAAGTTTATCGGCTCTGCGTCTTAGCGTCTGGCTCTTTATTCTCGGTCAATATTTCCGTTTTTAAGTGCGGCAGTTACTTTCTTTATCTGTCGCATTTCTTCGGGGGAGATATGTTGCTTTCTGCTCTGCAACGCATCGTATAACAGTTTCTCACTTTCCCGCTCCAAAAAATCATCATTTGGATATTGGTTAAGTAGAGCAGCAAAAACAGGAGCGGGCAACAAATTTGTTAAAAGTTCAAAATCCTCCTTATATAGCTCCGCATCAGATAATATATCCAAAAGGTCTGCCAGTGAGTGGACTTCTTGCAATATCAGATTTACTCTATCTTTGCTATTATTTGCTTGTAAAATCCTATCGACCAGCTTTTGATATTTTGTATCGTCCATATGTTCTCCATAAGAAATTGTGATTTTCGTCTCACGTTCTGGATAGGCCGGGGCAAGAAATACTTTGTCCATCGTTTTTAAGGCAACTGATTTTTGGATTGTTTCAGCAAATTTGGGGATGCACAAACGAATATAGCGTTTTGAAATTTCCGGCAGTTCCATCTTTTTGTCTAAATCACAAAACGCATTTTCAAGAACAGATTGTATTTCTTGTTTCGATTTTCCAGAAAAAAGCCGATGCAAAGAAACAATATCTTCCCTCGACAAATCAAGCCGTTCAGGGTTGCGGTGCAGGATGGCAAGTCCAAGCGCAGATAGAAATACAGGTTCAAACAGGTTCATTGGAATACTGCGGTAATCTTGCGTAAGCCCGCACAACAGATGGTGTATGTCCTGCGGAGAAAAGTGCATACAAAATTCATTTTCCGCTTCAATACACCGCAAATACCGTTCAATAAATTCAATGCCATCAAAATTTGGCCTGCCCAAGTAGGTGGGATAATCAGCCGTTATGTGAATATCCTGGGCGGAAAATTGTGGGCGGTATAATTTGAAAAAACCGTTAATGCCATCTGCGATTGTGGAGCGATAATATACATTGGGTGTGTTAAGCAAATGTGCCGTTATACGCTTTTGGCGGTGACGTGAAATTGCTATCTTGCGCTGTACTAATTTTAAGCCCTTTTCAAAAAGAGACTTCAACGGTTCTGCTTTCAATGCCTCTACCGCGTTTTCCGGTGCTTGATAGGACTTTAACTGCACTCCTATCACAAAAGCGGCAGAAGTCAAAAGTTCCTGCGCCTTTTCCATGGGGATGGAGCTACTTTTTCCCTGGCTCCATTTGTCGGTCTGCTCCGCAAGAATGATTAACAGTTCCGTTTGGATTTTTGATAATTCTTGATCCGACAGTAGCCCGCAAAGGTGCGCCCGCTCCATAAGGGATTGAAAGTAATATCTTGAATTTAACTGCTCTGGTAAGATTGGATGTAAAACATCAAGTACGGTCATACTGTTCCTCCGAATACTGCTTGAATGTTCCAAAAGAACGTCCACTGTGGATATGTTTGGATAATTGCGGCAACGCCTCACTTGAAAGCAGCTCCAGTGAGCCATGACAGCGCCCGTTAAATGCTTTTTTCATAAAACTGATTAGTTCGTCATCTGTTACAGCATCCCAAGTATCGTTTTTGAAATCGTAGAACATTCCAATCAGTTCATGTAAAGTATCTTCGTAGTTTTCGTTTGATATATACGGTGAATTACAAAATGCCATAATCAGCCTGTCGATAATACCGCTATTAAATTCAATCCGTTTCGTATCCTTTAAGGCACTTGTCCGAGTATGTGCGAGGGCAACGGCTTGCTCTTGTGTTAATACTAATCCGTATACCGCCGTATCTTGATTACAAGAAAGTATTTTATTTGTGACCTGCTGTTCCATCAACGCCCCGCCGATTGATGCAAGAGATAAATACGAGTTGTCTTTATCCATTTCATTCTCCTTGTTCAGTCTTTGGGACAATTTGTCCCAAAGTTCTGGTTAGAGGTTTACCGCTTTTATTTCTGATACCTGCACAATGATGGTATGCAGCCGTTGTACGTTAATCAGTATTTCATGTTTACATTTAGGGCAGAAAAGAGGATAGTTTATCAAAATTGTATCTTCCCGAATTTGACTTCGGGTTTTTCCGCCGCATATTGGACATATCAGCCATGTGCGATTTTTCATTTCAAACCCTTTCCTTCAAAATTGAATTGATAATCTGTCTAAAGCCATAATCTAAAAAGTCCTTTTCCGAAATCGAAAACTGCTTTGCTATGAATTTTCCTTTTGTTTGGACAAGTACAAGTAAGGCGTCAATGTTTGACCACAAAATATATACTGTCATCATTGGAACAACATCTGGATGGACAATACCCTTATTTTTTCCGCCCTCAATAAACTCTGCCAGCAGATTGTTAATTTCCGTTCCCAAAACTAAAATATGTTTTACTGTGTCTGAAAGGCTATTGAAATCAAGGTTGGCAGAATTAGCACTATTTACATTGTTTGCGGAATGTGAGTAGTCTTTTTGATATTTACTCATCGCAATACAAATCCCCTTGTACTGCTCTATAAAATCTTCATTGAGGTTTATACTCTCCTCAATGTTCTGTTTTAAGATAAGCAATCCTTTTTCGACAATATGATGTAAAATATCTTCTTTGCTTTCGTAATAGGTATAGATTGTACGGCGACTATATTCAGATGCCTTTGAAATATCGTTGATTGTAGTTTGTGCAAAACCTTTTTCAGAAAACAGTCTTTCAGCCGCTTTCATAATCTGCTCTTTGTGTAAAGCTGCAATAGCCTCTTTTTTGTTTTGTCTGTTCATATTAAACCACCATTCTATTTAGTATACTAATAGTATACTAAATGGCGAGAACACAGTCAAGATGAAATTAAATACTACTAAAATATAAAATTTTATTTCGTTCTCATACTCAACCCCGAAATGTAAAATAATATAGGGGTGATATGAAAATGTACCAATACGAAAAACGCCTGGACTGTCATGCCCTGGGCCAAGAAATCAAGCGCAGACGAAAAGCCAAGGGCTGGACGCAGGAGTATCTGGCCCAGCTTGTAGACCTCACCCCTCGCTCCATCATGTATATTGAGAACCGGGGACAGCACACCAGCCTCAACGCCTTTTACAAACTCGTCACCCTTTTTGATATTTCCGTAGATGAATTTTTCTACCCGGACAAGCTGGGCGGCGAGAGTGAGCGCCGGAAACATATTGACCGGATGCTGAACGGCATGGATGAAAAGGAGCTAATCATTATCGAGGGAGCCGCAGAGGGTATCAGAAAAGCCAGGGAAACGGAGGGAACGTAAGAAAGCGCGGCCTTCGTTTTTTTGCGCCATGTTGCGGGTTGCGCGGTTTCGGCAAGCAATTCGGGTGTGGCCACACTCCGAAATTTTTGCAGGCACAAGGCCCGCAAAAATGCTTGTTGGGGAGCTCCCCAAACCCGCTGGACTTCGGGACAAATTGTCCCAAAGTCCCGGCGCGATGCGCCTGTTGTCTGCGGCCCGGGCTAACGCTCCTGGGCCTTATTTTCCCGCCCGTCTGTGTGGCCGAGCAGATAATCAATGTTCGCCTTGACCGCCACAGCCTGCCGCATATCCGCCTGGGCCTTGCGGTACTCAGCATAAAGGGCCTTTTTCTTTTCGGAGAGCTCCCGGCGCTCCTTTTTCAGCGCGTCCATTTTCGGGAGTTTTGCCCCGCCTAATATCTCATTCATCGCCGCCTTTGCCGCCCGGTAGGTAGCCAGCTCCGCCTCGTGTTCCGCCAAATACTTCTTGCTGTACCGGGCCGCCTTGTAGCCGTTAAATACGGGCCGCGTCTTTGCATAGTCCACTGTGGCCCCCATGAGCCGGGAAGTCTGCGAGAGCGCCGCCTCCGTGTCCCGCAGCTCCCCGTCCAAAGTATGAAAGCGATCCACCGCCGCCTCGGTCTTTGCGGACAGCTCGTCATAGTCCGTAAGGTTATGCTCCTGGAGATACTGGAGCGCAGCCGCCATTTGTTTCAGATTGTAAACCTTCGCCCACCGCTCATAGGCCGGGCCTTTGCCCTGGGCCATGCGCTGTTGAATATCAATCATCAGATTAACGCGCCGGGCCGGGGCCGGACTGTCCTCCGGGAGCTCCGGGATGGGCCGCTCCCCGGCGATTACCGCCCGGATGTCCTCGGGATCAAAGCCGTCCCCCAGGGTGGATGCCCGCAGGCGGGTGTACTTATCCTGCCCCGGAGCCAGGAACGAGAGCGCACCACCACGCCCATGCTTTACCGCAAAGCCAGTCTCCTCCATGAGCCGCAGAAAGGCCGCAAAGTCGGCGGGCTTTTTTCCCAGAGCCTCCACAACGGCCAGCCGCACCCGCTGTTGCGCGGATGGTGGTTTTTCCCCGATCCACTGGCCATAGTGGAGGAAACGGCCCTTGCTGTGCTGTTTCGGATTTTGAATAACCGATAAATCATGCTCAATACATACCCGGTCAGAGAGCCGCCGCAGAGCAAAGGACGAGCCGATGAAGTTATGAAACTTCCGGGAGCAGTCAAAGGCCGTGGAATTGAAATAAATATGGTTATGCAGATGGCCCCTGTCAATGTGGGTACAGACGAAAAACTGGTACTTTCCTTTTGTCCAGCGCATGGCCGTCTCATAGCCGATTTTGTTTGCCTCCTCCGGCGTGACCTCACCGAGCGGAAACGCCTGCCGGATCTGAAAGAACAGGGCCCCGCGCTCCACGGCCCGGCCTGTCTCCGCCTGGTACTGGCTTTTTGTCAGAAGAAATTCGGCGGGGGCCGATGACGGATCGCAGAGGTGGGCGGATACGGCCCCCAGCTTTTTCGGATTGAGCCCATAGGCAAACCGCTCCTCCATCGTTTGAACGGCGCTTTTTCCCGTCGCTACTTTGTAGGGCCGGATATAAGTTGTAGCCGTGGCCGCACCTCCTTTTCTACAAAAAGGGCGGCTGTGTTCCAGCCGCCGCATAGGACTTCGGGACAAATTGTCCCAAAGCGTTATTCTGTGATAAAACTCTTTAGCGAGTAGTAGAGACTGTCCAGCTTGTGATGGTTTATGTGACATGATATACTAAAAATAAATAATGCAAGGGAGGTTAAGCATTATGGCTAACAATATTATCTATGGAAAATTTCAACTTGATGACAAAGTGTATCCATTTTTCCTTGTCGATTATATAATCACCATTACACAAACTCCATATGAATTTAATAGTGATTTTGCTGATGTTTATCATTTCAATTATCTTAAAGGTGTCACTCACAACAATAAATATATATTCTTTTTAGACTGTGATATTGTCGGCGGCTCCCTTGCACAAATTAGCAGTAATCTGCAATTAGTGTGCAAAGGATATATCCTGTCTAATTCTTCAGCAGACTGTTATGATCGAATTGAATTTTCCTCATCTGCACTTAATGGCTTTTATTCTCCGCGCCGAGCGATTGGAATAGATCATGATGAGGTTCGTTTTGGTGCGCGAGGATTAACATTCAAAAACTATGAGGATACATCCCGGAAATTTTCATGTATAATAAATGGAGAACATATTGACTGTACTTTGGCCTTTCGTTCCTCCGTTACATTAAAGCCTGAAGATAGCAGCATTGGTTCTGTTAATACTACTCTTTCAATGAAATTTTCTGAACCAAAATCTATTACAAAATTAGCTCAATACTATCTTTATGTGCATGACTTTTTGGTGTTTGTTAATTTCAGAGCTGATGTTCCAATAGATACTGTGGCCCTTTATGGAAAAGTAGAAAACGAGAAATATGCTAAGTTCGGTACAGCCCAGTTTTGTCAACACGACTGTAGTCAGTATTCTGCAGATAACCGCCGAAGTATTTCATATAATGATCTTCCCGGTGAATGTCTCCCTAATGTTTTTTCCATCATAGCAGAACGCAGAGAGCAAGAATGTTACAATCCTTTTTTTATTCCTTTAGATGGCAAGGATGCCCGGTATTTTGACAGTGCTAAATGGCTGATAACAGCGATTAGCTTTGAGGGTGAATTTAATCGAAGATACCCAGACTTCAAATACGAAACCGATGAGAAGTTCAAGATCACCAAAGATCTTCTACTTAAAACCATTGATGATGCTATATTGGCATCTGGAGTTTCAATAAATAACAAGACCAATGCAGCCTTTAAGAGTTTTCGTAGCCTGGTTAGTCATACAGATACCACAATTAGAGAAAAATTTCAGTTCTGCATGAACAGGTATGTAAATGAAATTACCCCTTTAGTTGAAAAATATGTTCGCATTGAGGGCGTTGACAAAGATACTGATTTTGCACAGGCATATGCAGATTATCGCAACAGCACTGCACACGGCTCAATTCCACCTATTTCTAAAACGGAGAAAATTACATTTCAGCTGATGAAGTGTTTTATCTATGTGCTGGTTTTGGAGTACGGTGGAGTTCCATATGAAAAGATCAAGGAAATTCTCATCCGAATGTTTTAATTTTCTGAACTATTCTACTTCATAACAACAGATGGAGGGGCAGATTGCCCCTCCGTCATTTCACAGCTCCACCAATGCGGAGAGCTTTTTCAGCAGATCGGACAGCGGCTCCCACAGGGCCGCATAGTCCCGTTGCAGCCCTTTGATTTCCTCGGGATAAATGCCGCCGTAGGTGTTGGCCTGGATCGCCACTTGATTAAGGTTGTTGGAGCACCGCCGCTGGAGCGATACCAGCTCCCGGACGGGGGACAGGTCAACATGGAGCACATAGCCGTTTAGGGCCATTTTCCGCATATAGGCTCCCATGTTGCGGATGCCCGCCTCGGCCATGCGCTCCCGTATGAGCGCCTGCTCCTCCTCCGATACCATCACATGAAGATGGACGGGACGGCGGCGTTTCTTTGTCATCGTTCCTCCCGTTCCAGGCTCCGGCTGGCCCGGGGCGGCTCCTTTACCTTGTCCAACGGCTTTTCCCGTTCCGGGGGCCTTTTCGGGATCGGGGCGTGAAATTCCCGGTACAGCCGCAGAGCCTCCTGGTCGGCAAGTTCCTGTTCCCGTTTTTTCTCCATAGAGCAGTCCTCCTATCTGTCGCCCCGGCTGGGGCTTTTCTTTTCCGGCGCATCCGTGGCCCGGTGTTCCCGGGCCTTGCGTCCGGCCTCTTTCATCTGCCGGGCAATCGGCGGTTTCTTTGCCGCACCCCGCTCCGGCACAGGCTCACGGCCCACGGGATTGTCATGGGCGGGCCTCAGCTCATAATCGGCCATCTGTTTTTCCGTCAGCGGGTGGAGATACCACAGCTCGCCCCATGCCCGGAATGACTCGCCCTCCACCGGCTGGCGGGCGTTGTAGTTGAGATGGGCCACAGGCAGGTTGTCCTTCGGTCGGGGATAGGTGGCTATATCCACGGGCCGCTGGGTAGAGTAATACTTGAAAAAATCCGGGCCGGAGGTTTCCAGCCGGGAAACGCCATACTGCTTTTCATAGCTGAATACACGGCGGTTGTAATCCCCGATGGCCTCACATTCCTCGTTGAAATAGTGGCCCCAGTAGTAGTCCCGTTTTCCGTCCTCCTGGGTAAACTGCCAGGTCACAAAGGGATTAGGGGCCTTGAAGTTTTCCCCCATCGCAAAGCCCCGGCCATTGTCAAACAGTACAGACTGCCGGATCACATAGCCTTGATTTTCTTCCAAAACAGCACCTCCTTAAAAAACGGACACTTCGGGACAAATTGTCCCAAAGTCCCACAGCGTAAATGTTGACAGCATCCGGGCCAAAACAGGGCAGGCCATAGTCTGATACAGCCCACCCCGAAACGGGCCCCGGAAAGCCTTGCTACAAGCGGGTTTTCAGGGGCCTAATTGTCAACAGACCAGCCCCGCTTTTTCCGCATATATTCCCTCTGCTGGCGGCGGTGGGCCTTCTTTGCACAGGCCGCCGAGCAGTACGCCTGCCGCCGATCCGGGGGAACGGCCCCGCCACAGACCGGGCAGGGCTTGAAATCCGGCCTGGGCCCCTCAGTCAAGAGGGACGCCTCCAGCGCCGGGGCAAGGGGCAGAACGGCCTCCCGAAAGTAGCGGCAGTATGCGCCCGTCCAGCATTTCCCGAACATATAGCACTCACCGTCCAGCGGCAGGCACCCGCACTCCCGGTCATAGTTGGCGCACCACTTTACCACAAGGGCGCGGATGGCCGCCTTTTCCTCCCGGGTAAGCTCGCGGGACATGGCCTCACCTCCCGCCAGCCGGGGCCTTCAGAAGTTCCCGGTAGCAGGAGACACAGCCGATGCCCCGCCAGTAGGGACACCCGGAGCATCGGGAGCCTCTGGGCGGTTTTGTGGCGGAGGGGGACTGCTGGCGCGGGGGCCGTTTCATCATTTTCTCAAAGGGACTGTTGGTAAAGTTCATTCGTCTGCCCCCTCTCCATCATCGTCCTCCTCGTCCCAGGGCGGCCCGTCCTCTTCGTCGCCGTAGTCCTCCGCCCCGTCATAGTCCGGGAGCTCCCCGCCGTAGTCCTCCTCGGGTTCGGCGGCCTTTTCATGTTTCGGGCGGTAAATCTTAAAGTACCAGCCAGCCCCGCCGCCGATCACCGCCACGGCCAGCACCAAAAGGAGCATCCCCGGATTGCCACCCGTTTCCGGCTGTTCCTCCTCCGGGGCGGGCTCCCCGGTTTCCTCCGTTTCCGCAGGCTCCGGCTCCACACCCGCGCACTCGGTCATATTGACCGCGCAGACCGGGCAATCCGTATTGACAGCCCCCGCCGCGCATTTTTCCGCGCAGGAGCAGGCGGCCAATTCCACCCCGGCGGCCTCCGCAGCCGCCAGCAGATCGGCCTCGTCCACCATGTTCAGAAAGTAGGTTTCGTACTGTTCGCCTTCCTCGTCCACGGGTTTGTCATAGTCAATGACGATATAAAAGGTGTTCCCGCCGCTGGTCTGCACCGTGATAAACTGCTTGTTGGTGTGCTCGTCATAGAGCAGATCGCGGGTAACAAGGTTGCCTTCCTCCGAAAAGCCCTCGCCCGGTTCGATAGTGGGCTCCGGCTCCGGGGCCGTGGTTTCCTCCGTCATAGTTGGATCGCCGTAGTTCTCGCCCTCGCCGCCGTCCGCATAAGCATAGGCCGGGACAGCCGAAAATCCGCATAAAAGAACGGCGGCACAAAGCGCCGCCGCCATAGACTTCCATCGTCTCATATTCAATTTTCCTCCTTTTTATCGTCCCCGGACTTCGGGACAAATTGTCCCAAAGCTCCATCGCCCTTCAGCTTTTCAAACAGGAGCGGGAGCTCCGCCAGGGGGATGCTCATGCCCCGCACAATATCCACGATCTCGCTGTTTTCCGCCTCCAACTTTTTCTGCTCCAGCTCCTTGAGCCGGGCCTGCTGGTCGCTGATTTTGGCCTTGACCTTATCAATCTCAGCCTGGATTTTTGCGCTTTTTGCCGTTGCCATAGATAACCTCCAATCATGGTAAACGCCCGTAGGCGTAGAAATGAGACTGCCAGTAGCTTGTATTTAGGTTTGCGTATCCGATGGGATCTCCACAGTGGAGCATCCGCCCGTCTCCCACATAAATCCCACAGTGGCTCACGCCCGGCGTGTCATAAGTACCTTTGAAAAAGACCAGATCGCCGGGTTTCGGACTGCTGGTCGGCGTACAGATGTTATAGAGCCCCTGGGCCCCCAGGCGGCCCACATTCCAGCCGGAGTGATTGATCACCCAGGACACATAGCCGGAGCAGTCAAAGGAAGTGGACGGGCTGGAGCCGCCCCACACATAGGGATAGCCGATGTATTTCTGCGCCTCGGAGAGCATGGCGGCAAAGGTTTCATCGTCCAGATATTCCCCGGGCACTTCGTAGCCGTCTGGCGTTTCGGTGTACTTTCCCACATACTCGGAGCCGGGGAACAGGTCGGGGCGGTTTCCCAGCGTTGCCATATAGATGGCGTACCGGGACATCTGATCCTCGCTCAACACATAGACGGGCAGATGGGACAGGTTTTTGTTTTCCAGCGTCACATAGCAGATGTAGTAATTGTAAGGGACTTCCACATCGTAATCGTTGCCCTCGCTGTCAGTGCGGGTTTCCGTCCGGTAGCGTACCTCCACCACCACTTCCTCGGTCAGAATGTACTGGCGGTCAAAGAGCATTTGCAGGGAGCCCTCCACCTGGTCAAGCGTCCACTGCCCCTCATGGAGCGAACACAAAAGGGACAGCAGCACATAGGGATCGTGTTCAATCTCGTCCAGGTCAAAATGGTACTCGTCATAATCGTGGGTGCTTTCGTAGCTGTCCAGATAGCCGGAAAGCTCCGCCTCCAAGTCACAGTAGGCGGCCTCCGCCCCCAGCATATCCCCATCCTCGCAAGGGTAGGTGCTGGCCCCCACCGCGCCGATGGCGCTGTTCCCCAGTGTGACAAGGGAGGACGAGCAGGACTGCATCACCAGCACGAGCAGGACGCAGGCCAGAGCCAGCAGACAGCCCACGGGATGGCGTTTGACAAAGCCCACCGCCCGGGCCGCCAGCTTTTCTGTGGTAACAGCCGTTTTTTCAGCGGCCCGCGCTCCTTGTTTGGCGGCCTCCTTTGCCTGCTTTTGATACCGCCTGCGGAGCCTCCGTTTCTGCCAGTAGCGGGACAGGGCATTTTTAGAAAGCTCCGGGTGCTCCTGGGCGGCGGTGCGGAAGTGATAGTCCGCCGTGGCCTTGATATATTTGGACTCGGCCCGCCGGACAGCCTTTGCCGGGTGCTCCCGGATTTTTCGTTTCACATACCGGGAGCCATGCCGCAGGACGGACTCGCCCACAAGCTCGGAGCGGTGGGCTCCTTCGATGCCCACATTTTCGTGCTCGTTTTCATAAATCTTGCCATGCACAAAGCCGTAGACGGAGCCGCTGGCCACCCGGCCCACACGCTTGACCGGGCCCGGCTTTTTCGGCGGTTTCTGTTTTGCCAGCTTTTCTTTGGCGGCCTCCAGCTTTTCCCCGCGCTTTTCCATGCGGAGCTTGGACGCCGCCGCCTGTTCCTGCTGGCTTTTCTGCCGGAATTTTGATTTCGGGGACTTTGGGACACTTTGTCCCGAAGTGCCCCCGGCGTTTCCCGCGCCGTTATTCGGTTTTCGTTTCATTCTTCATATCCTCCGGGCGGGTAGTCAGCAGGTCATAGATCTCCCCGCGGGGGAACCGATCCACAAAGGGGATGGTCACATTCCCATAGAACAGCAGGCCCTCGCCGGAATTAGAGTGGGTAATGTAGGAAAGCTGGTGCTCGGAAATGCCGAGCTGTTTCGCCAAAATCGTCCGGTCACTCTGGGCCTGGGACAAAAGGATCATAAAGTCCGTGTTGTCCAGAATATTCTCAATCTCCCGGCTGGCCAAGAGGTCTTTCACATTCTGCGTAAGTGCGCTGGGGACACAGCCTTTTTTGCGGAGCATCTTCCAGACCGCCACAAAGTAGCTGGCCGTCAGCGGATCGCGGAGCAGGACATGGAACTCGTCAAAGTAGCACCAGGTCGCCATGCCCTCCCGGAAGTTGGCGTCCACCGCCTGGGAGACAAACTCATTTGTGATGTGCATGGCAATCTTGCGGAGGTTTTCTCCCATGTTCTTTAACACGATGCACACCACCCGCTTGTCCGTTTTCACATTGGTCGGATGGTTAAAGAGGTTGAGGGAGCCGGTACAGTAGAGCTCCAGGGCCGTCGCCACACGGCGGGCCTCCGGCTCCGGCTGGCGCAAAAGCTCCTCGTACAAATCCTGTAAAAGCGGCGTCCGTTCCGTGGCAATCCCCAGGGCCTGCTCCCGGTAGACCAGCCGCACACAGCGGTCAATGACGGTTTTTTCGATAGGCTGTAAGCCCTCCTTGCCGCCTACCACCAGCTCGCACAGGGACAAGAGAAAATCCGCCTTCATGGAAAGCGGACTCTCCCCGGCGGTCATATTGAGCTCCACATCCATCGGGTTTAAGTGGTGGGGGCTGTCTGGGGAAATTTCGATCACCTGGGCCTGGTCGCCCAGCCTGCGGGCCAGCGGGACATATTCGCCCATCGGATCGACAATCACAATGCGGTCATTCGTGGCAAGGAATACATTTAAGAGCTCCCTTTTCGCCGCAAAGGATTTCCCCGAGCCCGTAGAGCCAAGATATAAGCCGTTGGCCGACTTCAGCTTTTTGCGGTCAGCCATGATGACATTGTGGGAAAGGGCGTTCATGCCGTAGTAGAGGGCCTGCCCGCCCATCCGCAGCTCCCTGGTCATAAAGGGAATGAAAATCGCCGTGGAGCTGGTTGTCATACCACGCTGGATCTCCACCTCGTTATAGCCCAGGGCCAGCGAGGACACAAAACCCTGTTCCTGTTGCCAGTCCAGCCGCTTTAAGGAGCAGTTGTATTTCTGCGCGATGCCGCCCACCGTGAATACATCGTTTTCCAGCCGCTGGCGGGTAGGGGCAAGGTTTACCACCGTGAAAGTGAGAAGAAACATCCGCTCGTTGCGGGACTGCAGGTCAGCCAAGAGCTCCGCCGCGTCCTTGCTGAATGTAATGAGGTCAGGCGGGAGGATGTCGGGATCGTACCCGGCCCGCACCGCCTTTCTCTGTTCCTCCACCTTCATTTTCCCGATGTCCGAGATTTTCCCCTTAATGGTCTTGATGGCCTTTAACTGATCCACCGTCTGAATATGGAGCGTGACCGTCATTTCCGCATCCAGCTCCAAAATCTCCGCAAGGAGCTTATCCGAGAGCTCGGACGCTAAAATCTGTAAGTAGGACACCGCGCCCCAATACTGGCCGATGCGGAACGAGCGGGACTGCCGAAAATCAAAGCTGTCCGGGGCGATAAAGTCCTTTGTGCCCAGCCCCGTCTGCGGGATGTCCTTCCACGAAAAGCGGAACGGCTCCCGGCTCCCCGGGTGCATCTGCCCATAGAGCAGGGCCAGCCGCGCCCGCCCGTCCATCGGCTCGGAGGGAACGCCCAGCCGCTTGAAGTTTCCCATCACATCGGCCTCCACGCGCTCCAGGCGGGGGCGGGCCTCCGCGATCCCTTCGGCGGGTATGCCGAAAGTGATGTATTTTGAACGCTCAATGCCGTTGTTGCTTTTCGCAATCTGATTTTTCAGCATCCCGGTAAATTCTTCCCGGACGCTGTTAAAGGCATCGTCCGCCTGGGGGATATTGACCTTGTAGCGGCTCCGGGAATGGGAGCGGCGGTTGATAAAAGAAAGCTGGAACGGCAGGGAGCTGTCAAAGTAGTTGAGGAATGAGCTCCAGCCGCCGAAAATCGCCGTCTGATCCTCGGTGCTTGCCACGGAATAATTGATGTCCTCGTATTCCACGGTTTTCGTGTAGAGCCCGCCGGGGAGCTTGCACACCCCGTCCGGGTGCATCGCCAGATAGGGGATCGTCTGCTGGACGGACAGCGCCGCCCGGCTGTTAGCCCTTCCGGGGCTGTTTTTGCTTTTTGCCTTTCGCAATCGCATCCTCCTTTCTCACAGCGCCCCGCCCAGTAAACGGGGCATACAGGTTTTCCGTCTGATAGTGCCGTACCCCGGGCCGCAGAAACTTGGCCCGGAGGATATTTTTTACCACCTTTTCAAAGGGGAGCCCGTCTTTTTCATACATCGCCAGAAGGAACGCCGGGAGCATGACCGCCAGCATAAGGAACATGGCCCCGGTATTCCCCAGGGGCTCCCGGGCCAGCAGATAGGACGGGATGCCGATGGCCGCCGCACCGCCAAAGCAGATAAGCTGGCGTTTCGTGAGATTAAAGGCCATCTTCGTTTTGATTTTGGATAAGTCATTAGGGACATTCACATAGGGCATGAAAAACCTCCTTTCGGCCCTTTGACTTCGGGACAATTTGTCCCAAAGTCCGGGATCGTGCTTTCCACCTCGTTTCCCCACACATCCCAGCCGGGCGGCGTCTGCCTTGCGAACAGTTCCACCCGTGGAAGATCGCCCATAAGGGCAACGATCTTTTCCCGGGCCTCGTCCGGCTTTTTGCTGTGGGCCTCAATGGGGGAAATGATAAACTGATGGACATTCGCCGCCTGCCGTTTCGGGTGTCCCCTGGTTGCCAGCAGGCAGACCTCCGCATTTCCCCTCGTCCAAAAGCCCAGGCCGTAAAACCAGCTATCAGCCTTCCGGTTTTTCTTCAGCCAGACGAAAGCCACGGACTTATACTGAAAGCCCCACGCCTTAATGAGCCGCAGGGCCTCGGGGAGCTGGGGGAAAGTCGCCCATAAAAAAAGCGCGCTGTCCGGGGCGGCCAGTTCTGCCACCGGGAGCGCACATAACTCGTCTATTCCCATTGTGGGATAATGATGCTCCGCCGCCCCTTGCAGGCCCTTCTGCGCGTAGCGCCAGGGCGGATCGGCGTAAATGATAGAATAATCTCCGATAATCAGACTCCTTTCTCCCCGGCCTCCACCGCCGCCCGCGCCATACGGATGCGCTCCGTAGCCGGGGCGTAAAAGGCCGGGGCCGTTTCAAAGCAGATAAAGCGGCGGCCCGCATTGAGGGCGGCAACGGCGGTTGTGCCGGAGCCCGCACAGATGTCCGCCACCAGCTCTCCGGGGCGGGTGTAGGTCTTGATGAAATACTCGCACAGCTCCACGGGCTTTTGCGTGGGATGGATGCCGCCCGTTACCGTGGGAACAAAGAGCACATTCCCCGGATAGCGCCGCCCATCGCTGGACTGGGAGCTCTGCCGCTCAAATTTCCCATAGTTCGGGCTGGTGCCGCTGCGGGCATGGATGCGGCTGTATGGCTTGCCGTAAGTAAACTGCGGATTGTAAAGCGGGGCCTTCTGATAAAATACCAAAATATTCTCCGACTTTTTCAGCGGGGCCCGGTTTGCATTGAGAAATCCCGTCCCGCGCTCCTTGTACCAAATCCACTCATAGCGGAGCATGGAAAGGTTGGAGGCCCCCAGCACTTTGTCATAGGGGCACTGTGCAAAGAACAGCACCGCGCCCTCCGGCTTGACGGCCCATTTCACAGCCTCCCATAATTCCGGGAGCGGCAGGGGCACATCCCAAAAGTTCCGGGTAGTGCCATAGGGCGGATCGGTAAGGAGCATATCAACCGAGTGCTTCGGCAAAGAGCGCAGCCCTTCAATCCCGTCCATCAAAAACAGCCCCTCCGGGCAGGCTGGAGACTTCGGGACAATTTGTCTCGAGGTCACATCACCTGTCATCCCGGGCCTCCTTCTTCTTTGCCGGGGCGGTTCGGGCGGCATTTTCCTTCCCGGCCTCCCTTGCGGCCTGTGCCATCTGCTCCTTGATTGATGCGGGCCGTACCGCCTCGGCCCGGGCCAGCAGCTTTTCCACCGCCTGGTTGTAGCCCTGGGCCGCCGCCCGGTCAAGCTGGGCCTGCAAGTCGCGGTTTGTTACCCGCGCCGTAGTGCGGTAGCCCGTCCTGCTGGTGGGATCGGGCTTGCTGGGAGCACCCAGGAACACCCCGTTTTTCCCGTCCACCACCTTAAAATCATCCACCACCACGCCCCCGATGTTTACGCTGGCAAAGCCGATGAGCTTACCCTGGGGCTCAATGGGCCGCACCGTTACCTGGGGCGTAGTGGCCTCCGCCACCGCCTGCTCCACCCGGAGCCTTACCGCCTCATCAATGCTGATGCCCTGGTTTTCTGCCAGCTCCGCAATCGGAGCCTCAAACAATAAGCGCCGGAAATCCTCCTGCGCCGTATCCACAGCGGGGGCTCCCCGGCCCGCCGCCTCCTGCGTTTTCGCCATAGTTCAACCTCTCTTTCTCAATGCGCGCCAAAGATACTTTTTGCAATCGTCCCGGTCTTGAACAGCATAAAGCAGAGCAAAACCGTATAACCCACGGCTCCCCATATCGCGCCGATGGGATCGCCGCTTGTGGCGATCTCTTGAATGAGCACCGCATAGATGCCCACGCACAGCAGGATCAACAGCCCCTGGAAACCGATGGCGAACAAGGACTTCAGATAATTCTGCCCCATGCTCCCCATTTCCCGGTTGGACAAAGTAGCCACCGGGATGGGCGCTAAACTGGTCAGCATATAAATTTCCAGCATACGGCCATAAATCAGAACAAAGATCACGATGTTCAGCGCGGTCATGGTAAAGCCGATAAAGATAGACTGGAGCCACAGGCCCAAGAGGGAGCCGAGCCCCATTGTCTCCAGCGTGGCCTCCAAATCCGCCAGCATATCCGGCGATATGTCCGTGGAGCCCTGGATCACCCCCGCCGAGCTTGCAATCACACTCTGCGACACATCAAAAATCGCGTTGACGATATTGAAGGTGTTGGAGAGGATAAGGATGGCCGCCGCCGTCTTGAAAATCCACTTGAAAAACATCCAGGTGTCGATGTCATGTAAGTTGTTGCGGTCTATCAGCATTTGAATGAGCTCATAGACTGCCACATAGGTTAGGACTAACCCGGCAATCGGTAAAATTACCGTCTCGGAAATCTGGCGGATGAGGGAGAAAACTCCGGCGTTCCACGCCGCCGGAGTTGTTCCCACCTCCCCCGCAATCTCCCCGACTCGGGCATTTACCGTATCAAACAGGCCGCTCAGATTGCCTAAAATGCCTTCAATGAGCAGGCTTTTGAGCCAGTCGGTCAGCCAGTCGGTGAGAAATCCCATAAGCCGCTACCTTAAAACAGGCCGGACAGCAGAGGGATCAGCGTAGTGCCGAGCAGGATGATGCCGCCGCCCGCCATGAGCTGTTTCATGCCCTGGCTTTTGGAGCCAGGGTTGTCCGATCCGTAGCCCTCAAGGAGATTGACTACGCCCCACACGCCCAGGCCAGCGCCGAGAGCCACAACAAGGGTCTGTAAAGTATCAATAGCGGAAGAAAAGAACTGCATAGAGCCTCCATTTCTCCGGGTGTTCCCCGGCCATGAAAAAAGCCGCCATCACTGGCGGCAGGTTACAACTTCGGGACACTTTGTCCCAAAGTCCATTTATGCAAAGGCGTTTGGATCGTCGATGTCGTCATAGTTGAGGATGTCCTCGTCCTCTTCCGTGAGCGCATCGTCCGGCACAGCCACCTCATACATCTCACACGCCTCGTTAAGCCCGGGACGCCTGCGGCGGTTGATGAGCTTATCAAGGTCAAAAGCGTTTTTGATTTTGTCGGCCTCAGCCGTGTATTTATAATTCGGGTGCTTTTTCAGGTCATACTTCGGGGAGTAGAACGGGGGCAGGCCCCTAAGCTGTAAAATGCACTTGTCCCCGGGCATGGTTGCCAGCTCGCTGGGCGTCATCAGCTCCCGACCCAGCCGCTGGGTGTTCAGATTGTAGCTTTCCGACTGCCCCTTCGAGCGGCCATCGGTCTGCATATAGATAGTTGCCTTTCCCAGCCAGTTTTCTGATATTTCCTTGATGGTGCTGGCCTCGCGGCCTCCCAGGAATACCACGCTGTCCATATTTCCGAGGATTGTCTCCGCGTGTTTATCGTAAATGGCCTTACACTGCGCCAACTGCTGGTAAAAGAGTGTCAGCGACACCTCGCGGGAGCGGATCACGGCGCAGATTTTTTCGAGCTGGGGCACCTGTCCCGTGTTGGCCGCCTCGTCCCACAGCACCCGCACATGATGGGGCAGGCGGCCCCCGTGAACATTGTCGGCCCTTTCGCAAAGCAGATTGAACATCTGCGAAAAGGCCAGGGCCACAAGAAAGTTATAGGTCTGCGTGGTGTCCGAAATGATAAAGAACACCGCCGTTTTCCGATCCCCGATGCGGTCAAGCTCCATCTCGTCATAGCTCATAATCTCCCGAAGTTGGGGGATGTCAAAGGGAGCCAGACGCGCACCGCAGGAAATCAAGATCGACTTTGCGGTTTTGCCGCTACTTAATTTATATTTGCGGTATTGCTTGACTGCGAAACAGTCCGGCTTGCGTTTTTCCAGCCCCTTGAACATATAGTCCACGGCATTTAGGAAATTTTCATCGTCCTCCTTTACCTCCATGCCGGAAATCATATCAACCAGCGTGTTCATGTTCCGATCCTCGGCGGGCCCCTCAAAAATGATATAGGCAATCAGAGCGCAGTATAAGAGCGTCTCCGCCTTCGTCCAGAACGGATCGCCCTCCTTGCCTTCGCCTTTGGTGTTGGAAATCAGCGCATCCACAAATTTGAGGATGTCCGCCTCATTCTTGATATAGGCCAGCGGATTGTAGTGCATGGATTTTGAGAAATCAATGGAATTGAAAACCTTAATCCGATACCCCCGCCGTTGCAGGAAAGCCCCCACCTGGGAGAGCACCCCGCCCTTCGGATCGACACAGACAAAGCTGCACCCGCCCTTTTTGTCCGCACTGGCCTGGAGTAGCTGGGGAGTGAGCCAAAAGCGGGTTTTTCCCGAGCCGGACGAGCCGATGACGCAGGCGTTTAGGTTGCGGGCGTTGGCTGGATTTTTGGGGCGGGTGTTCATGGTAAGGAACTCCGTCCCGGTCAGAATGATGTTGTTTTCAAACTTTGGATCGACGAAAGGGGCGATGTCTTTGGGGCCGCCCCACCGGGCCGATCCGTATTCTTCATCCCGTCTGTATTTTTTGGCGTTCTTGCTTTTGAAGTAAATCAAGAGCCGAAAGCCCACCGCGCCCACGATGCCGATGAGCCAGTCAAGGGGATTGAGCCCCGGCGCAAAGTCGGCAAAGGCCGGGCCGATGGTCTGGCCCAGGCCCATGAGCTTATGGGGCAAATCCGCGCCCCCGGCCAGCCGGTAGGCCGTCCCCATCTTTAGGCAGGCCCACAGCACGAACAGATAGGGGATGTTGGGAAGTACATATTTCTTGATTTTATCTGTCCTCACGAACCGCCTCCTTTACCCGTTCCCGCTTGCGCGGTTTCTCCTTCGCAAGCTGATCCGCCGCCTGTTTAAGTTGTTCCCGGATAGGAACGCGGCGGGACTTGGATTTATTCAGCACCTTCCGCGAGTATTCAGAAAAGCAGGCGGTAATCGCATCCGCCTGCCCAGCCTTGAAAAACAGCAGATATTTGTCCGGCCCGGTTTTGTAAAAGGCATAGTCCACATTCCACTTCCGGGCCACCCGGTCAAACGCCTTCGTGTCCCCGGATAGCTCAATGCTGTTTGTGGCCGCGCCGTGGGCCATGAGCTTTTTCACGCTCTGCCTGCCGTGGGGCGTCTGGTGCTCCCGGTGGGCCTTTCGGATCTTCCGGCCCACAGCTCCCACCACATAGGCAAGGCCCCGGGCCGTCAGCTTGCTGGCGCGGACAGATATGGCAATCGTGCGCCGGGAAACATCTTCATCAATCAGTTACACCGCCTCCTTTCCGGCGGCCACCTCGGGACAAAGTGTCTCGAAGTGCCGCCTATCGTTCCTCACGCTCCTTATTAGAAAGTTTCCGATAGCCCTCCAGGGAGGAGCCGTCAATAATTTCTTTGTAGGCCGCCATCTGCTCCCGGATGGAAAGTTTCGGATAGGAGAAAACCCGGTGCTCGGCGGGAATGTCCTCGATCCCGTGATAGACCTCCCGGAAATCGTTGCTAACCTTTGTCACATAGCCGCCCGGGGCAAAATGTCCGTTTTCATTGATGGAGGCATCCCGCCCATAAGCCGCATAGTCAAAATATGGCTTTACATTTTCCGGCACCGAAAGGGCCCCCATCTCGTCCACATAGAGACGGCCAAGCGTTTCTTCATCCTCCACACTCGGATGCAGGGCAAAGCAGTCCAGATTTTGCGTAAGGTTGATAAGGTCTGCCACGCTGGAAGTATGACTGCCACAGTCAATCACAGCCTCGAATTTCTCCAAGTCGCTCTGATCCAGTTCGGAGAGCAGGCAGGCAAGATGATTGAGCTCGTCCAGATTTTCGTATTCCGTCAGATAGTCATAGAGCCCCAGCACATCGCTGTCTAAGCTGGTAATGAAAAACTCCCCATACCGCACCCCGTCCACGCCGATGCGTTTTAGGAGCGCCTGCACTTCCTCCGTGGTAGTGGGGAATTTCAGCGTTTCTCCTAACACTTCGCCCTCGTTGTATTTCCCCAGGTTCGTGATGTAGGCTTCAAAAAGGGCCGCCATCAGCGGCGGCCCTGGCCCTTGACGGTCAAAATGCCCTCAAGGGTAGTAGCCGTGATCCCCAGACGCTGGGCAACGGCGATGTCGTTTTTCATGGCCTCGGTCATGGTATGGCCGCAGACCACCAGCACATGAGAGCGGCGGAGCAGATCGCGGCTCATATCAATGCCGCTTTTATGCTCCTCGGGAATTGCATCATTGAGAAACAAAGGCAGATACAGGGTAGGGCAGATGGGAGAAAACCCCGCCTCGTACACCGCCCGGCAATACCGGGCCGCCTGTTCCGCGTTTTCGCTGTCGCCGCCAAGCCATGCGGCGGTAATATAAGCAAGTGGCCGTTTCATTGTCAAAACCTCCGATCTTTTATTAAGGATACTTCAGCCCAATCCCCCCGCCCTTTCCCATTCATGGGAAAGGGGGCGGCTCTGGAGGATATATGCCCCCGCCGCGCCGCTGGAAATAGCACAGCCGGGGCAGACCGTCAAGGGCAGGCCGCCGCAAGCGGCGGTGCGCTGCACCCTTGACGGCCCACTCCCGGCTGTGCAGGAATATAGGCGGCGACGGGGGATATATCATCACAGAGCCCTCTGCAAGAGGGGCGGGGCCCCTCGGGACAATTTGTCTCGAAGTGGACAGGTTACTTGTCTTTTTCCATCTTTTTCGGGGCCTTTGCCAGCTCGGGCGGCTGTTTCTCTTTCCACTCGTCCAGCAAGGTCATAATCTGCTCCTTCATTTTGGCGGGTGTAACCTCCTTGCCAAAATATTTCTCCAGTTCAGCCATCGAAATAATCACGCCGCGATCCTCCTTTTTCTTTTCTGATAAGATGCCGTCAATCACATCGCCGTTGAGCTTTCCCTCCTTATCCAGCTCCCGGAGCTGTTTGGCCTGGGCCAGAGAGGGAGACGCCTGCTCCCCATCAATGGAAACGGCAATCAGACGCTGGTTTTTCGGCTTGATGTAAGAGAGCTCCACCGCAGGCATAAAGCCCATCTTTTTATCGTCCACCTTGTTTATGAGCTCCGGGACAAGATGGTTAAGGCGCAGATAACGCATGACCTTCTTATAATTCATGCCATGCGCGTTACCCACGATCTCAACGGAGCGTTTACCCACATCCCCCTCGGCCACGCCTTTCAGCCGCCCGCCCTGGTGCTTAATGTCCTCCACTTCCAGATCCAAAAGGGCGGCCAGCTCGCTGGGGAGCGTCTGATCCCTCTGCTTATTGCTGTCCTTCATGGCCTCAACCGCCTCATGGTCAGTCATATCCCGGACAATAAAGGGCATTTCCTCCAGGCCCGCCAGCTCACTGCCGCGACAGCGCCGATGGCCCGCCACAATCTCATAGCCGTTTCCGTCCTTTTCGGGGCGGGCAAGGCCGGGAACCATAACGCCGTTGAGCTTGATGGACTCCACCGTTTCCTGCATTTTGGCATCGTCCCGCACCTTGAACGGGTGGGGCCGGAATGTGTGGAACGGATGGAGCTCGGAAAGTTTCAGATAAACCAGCTTGCCCTCCTCAACGGGACGGGGCGGCACAGCAGGCTCCTGCGGGGCCTGCTCCGGGGGAGCAGCCTCCATTGTGGGAGCACTTTTCCCGGCATCCGGGGGAGCCGGAGCCTCGGGCGCTTTCCCGCCACTTCGGGACAATTTGTCTCGTTTGGACGGCTGGGCCTCGCCGTGGGCCGCCTTGTCAGCCTTAGACGGGCGGCCCTTGCGGGGCCCGGCCTTCTTCGGCGTTTTTTCAGACTCCGCCTCGGTGTGCTCCGCCTTTTCAGATTTCGGGGGACGGCCACGGCGCGGCTTTTCGGGCTCCCCCTTTTCAGCGGCAGGATGCTCCGTCGCGGGAGCCCCGGCCTCCTGTTCCGGGGGCGTTTCCGCTTTTTCCACCTCGGCCCGGGCCGCCCGGCGCTTATCCGCCATGAGCGCGTCAATCTGATCCGCAGAGATGATCACATCGCCGGGCTCGGCAGGCTCGGCCTGCTCCGGCTGGTGTTCGGGAGCCGGGGCCTCACTGCGGGCCGGATCAGCCGCACCGGGCGCGGGAGCCTCCTCGGTTTTTGCCGCCTCGGGCCCCGTGTTCAGTTTTTCATCTGCCATTCACTAACCTCCTTTTCGTGAAAGTTGCACAATTTTCGAGCTTAAATTTCTGTAATTATTTTTTGGCCTCCTTCCGGTCTATCCACGCAAAAAAGCCGCCCAAGATAGCACCTGGACGGCCTTTCGCGTAATGTGATAGATCAATTTTTATTTTTTTCGGATTGTAGGCTCCGAAAAGCCTTGTATTTACAGCGTTCCTAATATGAAACAATCATAGGAAAGGGTTACCCTTTCCGTAAAAATCACTCGTTTTCGTCCGCGACAGAATGAGAGTTTTTGGCTTGTTGGGAATATCCCAAACCCACATCAAACTGGAATTTTGCGCATTATGTCATTGTTCAAATCTGGTTTCCAACTGGCCGCAAAGCATGGTGCAAAAACCAAATTTCTCATAAAAACAGCGTAGTTTTTCTTCTCCATATATTACAGAAATCATATAGATGCCTCTTGCCTTGATTTCTGATATCGCCCTGTTCATAAGCTCTGTACCTATGCCTTTTCCCTGGAATTCAGGTGCAACCATAACATCCTGAATGTAAGCATCAGTCACATTGTTGCTTACAATATTCAAAAATCCTATCATTTTTCCGTTTTCCGTACATATGATGCTGAAAAGATTTTCCATTTGGGGATTTGACATCATTGCTTTTAATTCATTCCATCCAACACTTTTTCGCAGATGGCACATTTGGTCTATGTCAAATTTTTTACATACTGAGTACTGCATATAAATGTCCTCCAACTTCAAATTTGCCACTTTGTATGTTTATATTATAGCCCTATATATGAATTTTTCTATTATTCCCTTGCGTTTGTATGAAGTAGCAGAGCCAGCCGCCCTCGTCAACGGTCAAGATGAACGTCGCATAAATGCGCCGCCGTTGACAAATGCGCCTGCCCCTGCTTGCGTGGTAACCAAGAGAGCAAAAGTAACGAGTGCTTTCGCTCTCGAACAGTATGTTTTTCTTATATCTGCCCGTATCGTTTTATATCGCCACAGGAAATCCGGGTACCATTTGGGCACCAAAGCGGTAAAAATTCTTATTATTTCGATTGCCACAATCTTCGGAAAAGCCTGTATTTGCAAGGCTTTTCACAGTTTAAGCCATTCTTAGAGAATAAAATCAAATACTATTTTTTATATTTACAAAGAGCATATCTG
>ENA-OYZF01000259-OYZF01000259.1-human-gut-metagenome-genome-assembly--contig:-NODE-259-length-25450-cov-5.892262_pt1 | contig 25450 bp, 18 predicted proteins | sample MGYA00244074_ERZ653472 | MGnify/ENA primary metagenome ERZ653472 (study PRJEB26926, sample SAMN06165179) | human gut metagenome | biome: ENVO:00009003; feature: ENVO:2100002; material: ENVO:00002003... | reverse complement strand
TAGTGCTGTTATACACATAAAATATGTTTACGAGCAACCACATAGTTACATTATATTATAAATAACAAACCAGGTCAACGCTCACATCGTTTTTTATGCTGAAATTTTCACAAAAAATATTCATCATTTTGTACAATATAGACTATATTTTCATTTTGACACATCCTGATCTTTCTGATTGTTTTTATACAGCTTCTCGGCAAGCTTCATCGCCTCCTCAAGCTTTGTTGTGTCCTCCTCAAATATATACTCATCGGACTCCCCATTGTCACCCCCGTTCTGAGGATTCTTATTCCAGTGATCTGCATCTACGACATCCTCATTCTGTTCTTCCTCACTCTGGATATCTGCTTCCCCCGCGGCATCGCTGGCTGCAGTTTCCTTCTTAGCAGCTTTTATACTCTTCTTTTTTTCCTTTATAGTCTTCGCGTTCATAAGGAATGCGAACACGAGCCATCCAATAAGCGTGAACAATATTCCCGGCTTAAGCCCCCTAGGGAAATACTTAAACACTATCGTGTGGGCACCCGCCTTGAGGTCAAGTGCTATGAACGCACCCGCAACAGTCTGGATCTCGGTCTTCTTTCCATCGACATAAGCAGTCCATCCGGAATCGTACGGTATCGAGGTGAACATAAGCCCGTCTTCCTCCGGTGCAATTTGTCCTTTCACATATCCATCCTCAAATACCGAGGTCTTAAACTGATCCTTCGACCATCTCTCATATGCCACATCAAACGCCGCACCATTCATTGTCGCAAGGGTAAGCCTTGCCGATGTGTTGTCCGGCACACCATCTGAAAAGCAGTATTCTATCTCCACATGGGCACCCTTTGACATATGTCCAATATGGTACGTCTGATACTGAAGTCTTTCATAGTTCTGTTCCTGGCCGTCAACATATGTCCTGATCTTGGTTATTCCGTTACAGTTCGCTATCATATACAGATCATTCTGTTCCTCTGTTATGTCAAAGCTCAGACTGAAACTGGTTATTCCTGGTGTTATATCTGACAGCGCAAAATATTCACTGTACTGATTGTCGTGTGTTATGGTTATGTCATTGCTGGAACCTGTGATCTCAGGGTATATCTGGCTGAATATTCCGGCAACTCCTGTGGACTTTTCCACAAAATTGTTGATACTCTCGAACATATTTCCCGCATCGCTGGTCCAGTCCTTAAGGTTGTTGTTTACCATGAATCCAAGCTTAAGTGCGCGCTCATTCTGATATATATCCACATCCCCTACAGTATCCAGATAATTCATGTCGTATGACATATATTCATCAGATCTCCTAAACACATATCTTATTCCAAGGACTGCGCTTGATACAGGGTTTGCTCCGTCAAACAGAAACTCATTTGCACCAGTGTAAAATCCAAGTCCGTGCATCGCATTTACCAGATCATTTGACACCGTCGATCCAAACAGGCTCACGCCCTGCATATTGTAGTATGTGGACTCATCCACCACATTAGTTTCAACCAGCTCCGATCTATAAGAGGAACCGTCATGTTTTACTGAGTCGATGGCTGCCTGGAGATTTTCAGCATCGCCATAATAATCTGGAATGTACACTGTTCCATTGCTCTCGTAGCCCTTGCCCGCGCTGAACACAACTTCCGTCAGGCACAGCACAGCCATGACTATAGACATCACAAACCTTCCCTTACCCTTGAGCATACTCATCAGCATCATAACAATAGAATATGTCACAAACAGTCCCCATGTGAGCATGATGACTGTCTTGTCAAATTCTATATTCTTGTCTGCATATACCAAAAAGCCAAATGCGACTATAATTCCAGCCATGACACCCACAACCTGTTTACGGTCAATGTTTACAACAGCCTCGTATCCCATGGATAACAGGACAAATATAAACAGAAATGAGAATCTGTTTGGTATTCCGTACTGGTCGTGGAATCCATGCCAGATATAGTTGAGGAGCACGTTGTTAAAGCTCATCATGAGGAACACCAGCAATATGATATTCTTCAGTTTCTCATACCACTTTATCTTCGTATTAAATATGTATATACCTATAAGAAGTATCGCAAATGTACCGCAGTACAGATTGACACCTCCGTCAAACCCTTGGCTCTTTATCGGCGGTGTGAATACAAACATCTGCTTTATCATATCCCAGATGCTGCCATACCACTCCCAGTTCGGGTAGTGTCTGGTTGCTGATGCCGTTGTGTTCAGTCCAATATATGCCGGAATCAGCAGAAATGCAGACATCGCAGCGGCAAGCACGGATGTTCCTGCAAATCTCAGCGTGTCCTCGGCGGCCTTATATATGTTCTTGTGGTTCGTCATGATGAACTGCAACACAAGAAACATGCATATCATGAAACATATATAGTAATTACAGAGTAGTCCGTAAAACAAACTCAAAGTGTACAGCTTATAGTTGCTTCCATCCTCCATCATCTGCTCAAATCCCTGAATGACCAGAGGAAGTATAAGTATACAATCCATCCACATGAGGTTCCATGAATAACCGATCACATAGTTGCTGAGTGCATATGCAATGGCAAATGGTATGATGAACACATTGTTCTTATCCTTACATTTATATCCGAGATAGCTTGCCATGGTAAGTCCCGACAGAGCGATCTTTATACTTATCAGAAGACACATAGCCACATACAGATGCTCTCTGTCAAATATAACTATGATGAAATTCAGAGGGCATGACATGTAGTATGCGATTATATCCAACAGGTTGCTTCCCATACCGATATCCCATGTGTAAAAAAGGCTTCCCTCATTCTGAAGCTTATCATGGTAATCTGAGAAAAATGGAAGATACTGGTGAAGACTATCCACCATAGTCAGACTGTGGCCGCCAAATGGACCGATCTCCGCTATGATCCAGAGCACCAGCATGAACACAGCCGGTACAAGGAACGATATGACCATAATATAATTGTCCGACAGTATATCTCTGAGTGATCTCTTATTCTTTTTGAACACAAAACATTTGCTGAAAATATAGTTGATGACTAGTACCACTAGCTGTACCACTATCTTAGAAACAAACTCATTATATCTGAACGAATCGCAGAGCAGATTGGTGCCAACGACCTCGACGATCATTGCGAACAGACGCATTCCCACAAAGGATACGAATTCCCTGACGATCTCTCCGACACGCTTCCTGTGTTCTGATCTGAACACATAAAATCCATTTGCAAAGTATGCGAATAGTATAGCCAGCATAATCGCTATGACATTGGCTTCACTCCTCGTCAGATCAGTGACTAATCTGAGTACAAAAAAAGATACCAGATTAACAGCCGTTGTCATTCCTCCGGCTATCACATACCTGACCATCTCTTTCTCCATGAGTTTCTTTATCTTGTCCAAATATATATTCATATCACTATACCGTTTCCTCATATCTTATATCTCATACATGTACACAGAGTCAGGAATACCTCATCTGATAGTATTCCTGACATGCATACCCTATTTATACTATTCAATAGTTATAACAAATATGATGTTCTATTGATAGTTACATGTTATTAATTTTGATATCTGTTATTTCGTCAGCTCCATCTACTTCATAGCCGCAAGCAGATATACCAGTGGTGAATTCCAGTAGATCGTAACCTCGTTGCATGAATAGCTCTGTGCATTGTCCACATAGCATTTCTCCGGTGCCATGTCAGCAAGAACCGCCTTCGCATACGGGTCCTGAAGATTTCCATTTGCACCGCCTATGAGCATTCCAGGCATTGCCTTTCCAAGGACCTCTGATGGTCTGTGGTGTGGATTTTCCGGTGTCTGTGAACCGTAACCTGTCACATAACAGTAGCTGACCGGATTCCTTCCGAGCAGGTAGTTGAGCTGGTCTGCGGCATAATCGACATAAGAATCATCACCGAAGACCTTTGAAGCCATGAGCATCAACATTCCGTCATTTGCCACAGCCATATTGCTTCCCCATACATACTCCCCGCCGGTTGCAGAGCCAAATCCGCACTTGCCATAATTCTTGACAAGATCATCTGCGCCCTCCTTGAGGATGGCCTTCTCAGCTTCACAATCCTTGACATTCATGCAGTAGTCGTATATCGCATAGTAACCTACGTCAGCCCATCCAAGGCCATACTTCACGCTGGTCTTGACGGTTTTCTTGACATAGTCGTTGTAACTCTCATCCCCGGTCGCTATATAGAGTTCTGCAGCTGCCCACAGATACTCGTCAGTCATTCTTCCATCCGAATAAGAACCTGTTACTATGTCTCCAACATTTGTAAATCCCGGATCTTCCTCATGCTCTTCGAGATATTTCCATGCCTTCTGGGCCGCAGCAAGACATGTATCTGCAAAATCTTTATCTATATCCCTGTATATAACTGAGGCTTTTGCCATGACTGCGGCAAAATCGCCCGTGGCTGCAGTGGATATAGGTGACAGTATCATCTGTGCTGTCTCATCAACTGCAAGAACAGTCTCAGGGAACACCTCACCTGTAACCTTGTGGTATACACCACCGCTGTTCTCATCCTGCATCTTGAGCATCCAGTCAAGCTCGTATCTCGCCTCATCGAGAATATCCGGAACCCCATTGCCACTCTCAGGTATTCCTATAGTGTCATCCTTTGCAGCCTCAGCTGAGTCCTCATATGTGAGCAAAAGATCCTGCACAGCCTTCGCCCCCGGAACCACATATCTGCCGTAGTCTCCTGCATCATGCCAGCCGCCGGTCACATCCTTTGCCACATCGGATCCGTACACTATAGCCTGTCCGGTATGACATGCTTCATGGGCAAAATCACCTGCAGCTGCGCTGTCAAGTGCTGTTCCACATCTCTGGTCATAGAGCATGAGAACTGATGCCTTATAAATATCGTCATATATTCCATCCTTCACCTGGAACTCGTATGACTCCTCACCTGTATCTACTGTTATCTTGTATGTACCCTCAGCATTCACATCGCTGAAATCCACGATCGTATATCTGAGATCAGCGCCAGAATCATAATGCCAGTCGCCAAGCTCGCCCGTCTTAACAGACTTTCCTGTCGCAACGTCCACAACATCAAATGTCTTTGCCGACTCATTTGTTATGGTCGCAAGCTTCTGGGCATTCTTCTTATATCCGAGCTGGTTGACATTTATGATCTTAGGCTCTGGAATGGACTCGACCTGCTGTGCCTTTGATGCATCCACGACCGTAAGCTTTATATTGTCAAAATATATCTTATGTGGAGTACTGTCATCACCCTTGCCATCAAAGTGTCCGAGGTTCATGCAGAGTCTAGGCGCCGGATCCGACTCCTCGCTCATGGTGAACTGTGTCGAAACATGCTGTGTGTCTGTTCCAACCATCGCCTCGTCCATGACATACGCATGGTAATCTCCGCCATTTATCTGTACCCTGTACTGAAGTGCCCTCTCTATAGTGCTGTGAACATCAAATGAAAGCTCGTATACACAATCCTGATTGAGTGCAAATCCGTCATAAAATATCTGGTTTGCATAGTCGAGCTTGCCTGTCGATGTCACATCAAGACACAACTCACCATTCTCATTAAGCAGTTCCGCCTGACCGCCGTTAAAATATGTGGCACATCCATCTGTGTCATTGTCATCAAAATTCAGATCAACGAGCACATCCCCATCTGTCACCTGACTGTTCTCCTCCTCAGTGACCGCCTCAGATGTCTCTGTCTCCTCTGTCTCCGTGGACACATCCCCCGACTCCGTCTCAGTGCTCTGCACTGTCTGCTCCTCTGTACCGTCTGTCTTCTTGTCCCCGCAACCGGCAAGCATCGACATGGTCATAGCCGCTGCCATGGTAACTGCAAGTACCTTTCTCATCTTCGCCATTATTTACCCTCCATAAACCTTATAATGTCCTGAAACGCCATGTGTCCCCCGAAGATATCAAGTGCGCTCCCTATCGTCACATCTATCCTGTTCCTTCCAAGACTTCTAAGCTGTTCCAGATCGTCAAATGATGCCACTCCTCCCGCATATGTCATAGGCAGCTTCCCCCATCGTCCAAGCATGTCAGCCACATGCTCCTCGATACCGGAGGCCTTGCCCTCCACATCCACAGCGTGGACCAGGTACTCATCACAGTACTCAGACAACATATCAAGCGTATCATCGTCCACCTTTACATTGGTGAATTTCTGCCATCTGTCAGTGACAATGTAATACTCCCCATCCTTCTTACGACATGACAGATCCAGCACGAGATGTTCCCTGCCGACAGCCTTCTCAAGAGCATTCAGGTTGTCGAAATTTATCTCGCCATCCCTGAACACAAAGGATGTTGCTATGACATGGGATGCACCCATATCTATGAATTTCTCCGCATTGCCGGCATTTATTCCGCCACCGATCTGCAGACCTCCCGGATATGCCTCAAGGGCAAGCCTTGCCTGATTCACATCCGCATCATAATACTCACTGGATGCCGGATTCAGCAAGATGATATGTCCGCCTGTAAGCCCATATTTCTTATACAGATCAGCAAAAAAACTGCCGTCCTGATGTGACACAAAGTTCTCGTCCGCCCTGTCGCCCTCATCGCAGAGACTTCCTCCAACTATCTGTTTCACCTGTCCATTGTGAATGTCTATACATGGTCTGAATCTCATATCACCTGTCTCCTGTCATGTTAGTTATGTACACGCATCATTTGTCCATATAGTGGTTATTCTAACATACTAATTCCAAATATGACACAATAAATGGCTTAACCGGTCAAAACTTTATTTGATTACAATAGACAAAGGCTTTACAATAGGATTGATTATGTTCATCGTGAAAAAGAAAGGGGAACTTACTTATGAATTACTCACTGAAAGCCGAACTGGATAACTGCTATTCATTTGCCGATTCTTTGGACAACGACGGCTATGGTGCACGTCAGAAAGCAGGGCTCAAGACAAGGGAGATGCTGCAGTTCGATGTTCTTCAGTTTCTTGCATATCTGTCCAGTTCTAACCAGGCTGAACTTACCCTGGAGATAAAATTCATCCGCGAATATCTGAATCAACATTTTACAACTGACAGGTTCCGCACATTCAAATACGAGAGGACGACCGGAGATTTCGCCAGCACTCCGCCCCGTTCACTGACGTATTTCGTTCAGGGTGACCTTGCCCGCATGAAGGTTAATCCCAATGCGGTGTACCGTTCAAGAGACTATGTACGGACATTCAAACTCATGGGACAGGAATTTATCGCCTGCAACAACCTGACAGACGAAGGCGAGATTGCGAAGCTCACCGGCTACTGCCTGATGCTTGACAAGTACCTGAAGTCCATGAACCTTTACGCGATAGATCCAAGCCCGCTTCTCGACAAATATAACGCACTGCCTAAGAACACTCCAACAGCAAACCAGACCGGATCCGCTACTGTCACAGCAAAACCGGAACCGGTGAAGGACGTGGATACTCTTCTTGAAGAACTCGACTCCATGACCGGACTTGAGAGTGTGAAGAAGGATATCACAAACCTTGTAAACCTCCTGAAGATCAAGAAGCTCCGTGAAGAAAATGGCATGAAACAGCCATCCGTATCCCTCCACCTCGTATTTTCGGGTAATCCAGGTACAGGAAAGACAACCGTTGCCAGACTTCTTGCCAATATCTACAAAGGACTGGGGGTTCTGTCAAGGGGACAGCTTGTAGAGGTTGACCGCGGAGGCCTTGTGGTCGGCTATATCGGTCAGACAGCCATCAAGACATCTGAGGTCATAGAGTCCGCACTAGGCGGCATTTTGTTCATAGATGAGGCGTACACCCTCACTGCCGGAAAGGGCGAGAACGATTTTGGACAGGAGGCCGTGGACACTCTTCTTAAAGCCATGGAGGATCACAGGGATGACTTCATAGTCATCGTAGCCGGATATCCTGACCTGATGGAGCAATTCCTAAGTTCCAATCCAGGGCTACGCTCAAGATTCAACAAGTTCATCATATTTGAAGACTACACAGGCGATGAACTGATGTCCATATTCGAGAGCATGTGTTCAAAGCAGGAATACAAGCTGGATGATGCCGCCCGCGATTACGCACAGAACTACTGGGCAGACAAGGCAGCAAACCACGACGAGACATTTGCCAATGCCCGTGAGGTGCGAAACTTTATGGAGTCTGCTATTTCAAGACAGGCCACACGTATTGTTTCAATGGACAAGATAGATGTGGATACCCTTGCAACCCTTACCGCTGCAGATCTAATGGAATAGTTTCTACTTTGTTCACACTTATTTTATTGTATATATTGCCGGATACATATTATAATGAAGGACATTGATATATTTGATTATCAGACAGAAAGAGAGGTATTTTATTTTGATCAGATCGGTTACAACAGACAATCCCGTTATGAACTTTTTAACCATCGTGTGTGATATAGTCATACTGCACTTTTTATGGCTGCTGACTTCCCTGCCAGTTCTCACAATAGGAGCATCCACCACTGCACTCTACTATACCACCATGAAGTGTATCCGAAATGGACAGGGTGGGGTGGTAAAGATGTTCTTCAAGAGTTTTAAGGACAACTTTAAGCAGGCAACTGGCATCGGTATTCTGGCTTTGATCGCAGGTTTTATATGTGTCTTCGACATGTACTTTGCCATCAATAAAAATCTCAAGAGTATGATGGTCATTTTCACCATCATGTCCCTGATATACCTGTTCACAGTGCTATATGTATTTCCACTTCAGGCACAGTTTGAGAACACCATCAAGACGACTATCAAGAACGCTTTCCTGCTGTCCATCAAGAACCTTCCGTGGACACTGCTGCTCACAGCCATCACCGCTCTCATGGTCGTGATGAGCTATCTGAACTCTACAGTTCTTGGAATCATGCTCATATGTGCTGCAGGGCTTCACGCATACCTCTGTTCCCTCATATTTGTGCACATCTTCCGCGAATATATGCCAGAGGAAGATAACAGAGCTGATGAAGATTTCCACATTGAGGAAACTACAGATACAGTGGGAACTACAGATACAGTGGGAACTACAGATACAGTGGAAACTCCAGATACCGATGACAGCACTCAGGACTAACGTCCCTTGCCTATACATACAGATGAATAATACACATTACACGCGCCAGCTTCCTTTAGGAGACTGGCGCATACGTCTATAGTGACTCCTGTCGTGTATATGTCATCCACTATGAGTATGTTTTTGTATTGTGGATAAACCTTGCCAATAGTCATGGACTCTTTTATATTGTTTGCCCTCTCCAGATTGTCGAGTGATTTCTGTGGCGCGGTATATCTGTCCCTCACGAGCATATCTGAGCACAGCGGAAGTCCAAGCTCATCCGCCACCACCCTGGCAAGTTCCTGAGCCTGATTGTACCCTCTTTTCCTGAGTTTCTTCCTGTGAAGAGGAACACAGGTTACTGCATCTATCCCATACTGGGCTGCATAAGGACGCACCTTGTCCGCCATCTGTTTTCCATAAAAATCGCAATATTCTATTTTCTCATGATATTTTATCGCCAGGACACTGGTCTTGACGGGCTCTAGGTAGTTGAACACCGGAAACCCTTTCTCGAAATTCCTGAAATGTCTCTCACAATCAAGACAGAATTCTCTTTCCTCAGAATCGATCTCTTTCCCACACCTCATGCACACAGGAGGCTTCACATAGGGCAGGTCTGTGTGACTGCTGCACACAGATCCCCCACCATACGGAATGACCTCATCACATATAGCACATCTGCGCGGAAATATCAGATCCGTGATAATGTCAAATATTCTCAATCTGTTCCTCTATTCTACTTTTCTCTGAACTCATAGCTATCATCTGTCACGCTCCGCCCTCGGCAGCCTCACTGAGCCGTAGCGCAAATGTGGTAAATCTCTTCTGTTCATCTTCATTGTCTATCATAGCATTTGCCAGTCCTATATTGCCGACTATGACCACACATCTTCTTGCCCTTGTCACCGCAGTGTACAGAAGGTTTCTGTTGAGAAGCTTTGGCGGGCATCTGAGAAGCGGAAGAACCACCACCGGGTACTCACTTCCCTGGGACTTGTGGATAGTTATCGCAAACGCATGCTCCAGCTCCTCCAGCTGGTTATACGGATACTCACTCTGTCTTCCATCGTCAAATTCAACTATGATCTTCTGGTCATAGTCATCCACCGTCCTGACAAATCCTATATCTCCGTTGAACACACCGACACCTTCCTCTTTCGCAAACCTGCCGGTGGGATCCATTATCTTCCATTCCTGCTTGTAGTTGTTCTTCACCTGCATGACTTTGTCTCCCTGACGGAACACAACATCTCCTCTCACATACTCCGGCTTTCCCTTCCCGGATGGGTTGAGTATCTCCTGGAGCTGTCTGTTGAGATTCTCTATTCCAAGGTCAAATTTCCTCATAGGTGTGAGAACCTGTATATCCGAACTGTTCACCTTGAAAAATGATGGAAGCTGCTTTGTCATCAGAACCTTCAGTTCAGATATTATCTCATTATACCCATTTCTCGGTATAAAGAAAAAATCCTCACTCTTGTTCTTTATCTCGATATGTACACCCGCATTGATCTTGTGGGCATTGCCTATGATATCGCTGTCCTTTCCCTGCCTGTATATCCTGTCGAGAACCGACACATGGAATACTCCAGAGGCAATGATATCCTTGAGCACGTTTCCAGGGCCAACTGATGGAAGTTGGTTGGAATCTCCCACAAGGACAAGTCTCGTACCCGGAGTCACAGCCTTCAAAAGGCTGTAGAATATTCCACTGTCCACCATGGACATCTCATCGATTATTATAACATCCGCTTCCAGGGGATTGCTTTCATTTCTAGCAAATACATATACCGAATCACCATCATCGTCCACACCACCATTGAGTTCTAGAAGTCTGTGTATGGTCTGGGCCGCATATCCTGTGGCCTCAGTTATCCTCTTTGCAGCCCGCCCCGTAGGAGCAGCCAGCACTATGTTCATGCGAAGACTTTCGTATATCCTGATAAGAACATTGATTATGGTGGTCTTACCTGTTCCCGGTCCACCTGTGATAACGGCTACGCCATGTCCCACGGCCTTTTCCACCGCCTGTCTCTGCGCATCCGCAAGTTGTATCTTCTCCTCGTCCTCAACAGTTTTTATAACCTTATCTATATTAAGTTTTGCCTTTGAAAAGTCTATATCAAGCGCGGTGAGCATTCTCGCCGAATTCAGCTCCGTATAGTAGTCACCGACTCGGTAGACTATATTCTCAGCATGTGTTTCAGGAGGCGAATCTATCTGCACTTCCGCCTGGGTGTCAAACACGGAATCAAATCCATCATCAAACATACTCTCGGATCCTTCAATCCCGGCTTTTTCACTTTCTGATCCTACACCCCTGGACTCCCCGTTTAATCCAAGCTCCTTTACGATGATCTTTCCCGCAACACTCAGTTCCAGTATCTGATTACATATAGTCATCTCCAGCTCCGGATCATACGGCATGTATTCATTCATAAGAAGATCGTAAGTCTTGTCTACAAGCATCTTCTGCGGGAGATACATATGTCCCAGCCTGTTCGCCCCCGACAGCGCATACATTATAGCCGCCCTGACTCTGAAATCAGAGTCCTTGCCTATGCCAAGTCTGTCCGCTATCTCATCAGCAGTCTTGAATCCAACGCCGGTTATATCCTCCGCTATCTTATAGGGATTTGTCCTGACAACGTCATATAACCTGTCACCGTATTCATTGTATATCTTAACCGCAAGATTCACTGGAATGTTAAGTCCCGAGAGGAACATCAGCGCATCCTGCATCTCTTTTTTTTCGTTGTAGGAGACTGCTATCTCCCTTGCCTTTCTCTCAGATATTCCTCTGATCTCCGCAAGTCTCTCAGGCTCCTCCTCTATAATCCTCAGCGAATCCATCTTGAACTTCTTCACGATCCTCTTCGCCAGGGCTTCGCCTACACCCTTTATCACGCCTGAACCAAGATACTTCTCAACGCCGATAATGTCATCCGGCATCTTTATCTCACAGGATGTGAATTTGAACTGCAGGTCATAGCTGGGATGTTCCACAAATTCTCCCTCTGCAGATACATACACGCCCTCCGCCACGACTCGCAGATTCCCCACAAAAACATCTTCGCCGTCCTCACCTTCTACGGTGAAGACGGCGTATCCATTGTCTTCGTTCTTATATATAACCTTTTCTACATATCCTTCTCTAACCAAGTTCTGTCTCCCTTGAAATTCTTATCCAAAGTGCTCATCTGAAGTCATATATACCAGACCAATGCCCTGATCCAAAGACACTAGTTCTTCTTCTCACTCAAAAGCTCTATATACTTGCCGGTTCCTATCGCCACAGCTCTGAGTGGATCCTCAGCTGTCATTGTAGTGATTCCTGTCTTCTCCTCAAGAAGTTCCTCAAGTCCGTGGAGAAGCGCTCCACCACCTGTGAGAACTATTCCTCTATCCGCAATGTCTGCGGCAAGTTCAGGCGGAGTTCTCTCAAGTACAGAGTGAACAGCCTCACATATCTGTGATGCCGGCTCACGAAGTGCCTCCTCTGTCTCATCCGATGTAACAGTGACCGTCTTTGGAAGTCCAGTCACAAGGTTTCTTCCTCTTATGTCGAGTGTTATATTCTCAGGTCGTCTGTAGCATGTACCTATCTTGATCTTGATCTCCTCTGCGGTTCTCTCTCCTATGAGAAGGTTATGCTTCTTTCTCATAAATCTTACGACAGCCTCATCAAAATCATCACCTGCGACCTTGATGGACGCACTTACAACAGGGCCACCAAGTGATATGACTGCGATATCTGCAGTTCCTCCACCTATATCGACTATCATGTTGCCACACGGTCTGTATATATCTATACCTGCACCTATCGCCGCAGCAACAGGCTCCTCTATAATCGAAACATCCCTGGCCCCGGCTGCATATGTCGCATCCTCGACCGCCTTCTTCTCAACCTCTGTTACCTGAGAAGGTACACATACACTTATCCTAGGCCTTCTGCCAAAGTAACTTCTTCCAACGGCCTTCTGAATAAAATACTTCAGCATCTTCTCAGTTATCGTGTAATCCGAGATAACGCCCTGTCTGAGGGGTCTGATGGCAACTATATTACCCGGAGTCCTGCCAAGCATAAGTCTTGCCTCTTCACCGATTGCCACTATCTTATTCGTATCTCTGTCATACGCAACTACAGAAGGCTCTTTCAATACAACGCCTTTTCCTTTTACATATACCAGGATACTGGCTGTACCTAAATCTATACCAATATCTGCGCTTGCCATAACAAGTCTCCCTTCTATTCGTTCACGTCTCTTAATATTACAAGAGATGCATTGCTGCCGTCAAGCCATTTCATGCGTACTTCTGTCAGATCCATGATCTTGTCAAGGCTTCTTATGTAACTACGCCAGTTAACTTCCTTCTCTTCAACGCCTATATGCTGATCTGGACCGCCCATAATCTTATATTTATCTCGCAGATTCTCTATAAGAAGCTTGCTATCTTTATCTGTGAAATCATAGCCAAGCATATCATTTAATGCTTTGTTTGAGAACAGTACTTTTCCAGTATCGACTTCCCTTATAAATATGCCCTCATCCATGTAGTTATATGTATCGAGAAGAACACTGTTAATCCTCTTCACACTGTCATCACTCTCTATCTTCTCCAAGCAGCATCTTATGACCTCAGAGGTCTGCTTTGCAAATTCTATCTCCTCCACTGACCATATCTTATTCACGGATGTGTTGGCAAGTACAAACACCGCACCGCTGAGTCCATTCACATATACCGTCACCGCCACAAAGCTCTTAACCGTGCTTCCAGTAAGAATCTTCTTCGCAACATCATCTATATGTCTGGCATCTATTACCATATATCCCTTGTCTGCCATCTGGACTTTGCCCTGTCCATTCTGCCATGATCTGAATCTTATATTGCCTCGCTGCCAGTCTGATACATACTCTTCAGCCGACATGCTCTGATTCTTTGACCATAGATACTGACAGTCAAGGCTTCCATCGTCATCCCTGACATACACAGCCGCAACATCAGAATTAAGACATTCACCCACCTGGGATATAACATCATTTATAACCTGCTGCTGGCTCTTATCTGAATTGTTGAGGGAATCCACAAGTATCTTCTGCCACTGAACCTTGTTCTCCATCATGACTTCCAGTGACTTGGCACGTATCGCTTCCTTCGCCAGTATATTCGAGCTGAATGCATACTCGGAAAATATCCTTCCAAGCTGCCACTGTACCTTATATACCTTCTCCATCTGCTTTCCGTCATCTGCATCGTATGAACAGCAGATCCACGTTGCAACATGCTTCCCATCAATCATGATCGGAGCACCGCAGATCTTACTTCCGTCAATATCATCATCCATATCCATCATGACCGGAACATTGTTTCTGAGTATCACCTCATTGAGCTTCATGTATATCTGCTTGTACTGAGGTTTCTCAAACATATCATAGAAATAACCCATATGCTTCTGAGGTCCCGCCGGCTCAACCATCTTCTTACCTACAGGATCTATGATGGTTGTGTATAGACCTGTAAGCATTGAAAATGCCTTGGTTATCATCGTCCACTTCTTTGTATCCAGCTGATTCCTCTCATTATCAGACTGACTGTTCGCCTTCATAATATAAGAAATCTTGTCGTCAAATTCCTTTTTCGCCTTCTCAACGCTGTTCTCAAGAGTCTTTTTGTCCGTTATATCAGATATGAAATATTCTACTGTGTAGGAGTTGTCCTCCGCCTGTGTCACGGAACTCTGGGACTTGACCCAGATTATCTCTCCCCTGTCGTTAACTATCCTGAACTCCTCTTCATAATCCTTATCCTCGCGCTTTGTAGCATTTTTGACATTCGCAAACACCCTGCTTCTGTCCTTCGGATGGATGTAATCTTCTATAAGTCTGTCTCCAAGCCTTATGGCATCAACATTGATACCCATCTGCCTGGCGTTAGGCGTGATATACTTGAACTCTGGTCTTCCGTTGTTATATCTCTGAACCATGACAAAGCTCTTGATTTTTGACATGGCTGACAGAATATACGCAGCCTGATCCTCGTTATATCCGGTCTCCTTGTCCTTGATGAACAAAAGCTCTATTCCATCCATATCGCCCTCAGATGTCCTGACTATATGACACTTCAGTCTCATCTTGCTTATATCTCTTCTGGACGACACGATCCTTGTCTCCATCTCGAAATCATCTATATTCGTATTCTGAGCCTTATACAACTGTCCTATGAGCACATCATAATCACTCTTTGGAATGAGATCACTGAGTCCAACTAGTCCGCTGTAAAAGTTGCCATCTGTGTATCCGTACTCTGTTATGTTCTTCGACACATAACGTGTTCTCCATACACCCTCCGGCTTATACAGGTACAGAGCCACAACCCCTATATGATTTATTATCCTCTCAAGACTGACGCTTCCGATGGTTACATCCGATCTCAGTTCAAAAAGAACCATATATGCCTTTTTGCCCTTGTACTCAAACTGATTCACAAATCCACTTACAATATATCGCTCACTGTCATTCACTATAAGCGCAAGTCTGTGCCAAATGAGAGCCTTCTTATCCTCAAGTGTAGGCCAGAATTCATCGCTTATCATAAATTTGTCAGGTTCCATTCCAAGTGTCTCCACACCTGTACCTATGATCTTGACTGCGGCATTGTTAATACTGAGGACTTCTCCATCTTCACAAAACATCACCGCAGGATATTCCACTATTCCCAAAAAGTCTGAATAGCTGCTAAGTTTATTTATCTCCATCTATCTTCTCCATTTATATTTATCCATTTCGTATAATATCCCTTTATACACATAAAACTTTCCTATGATGACATTAAAAGCCCATAGAAAAGTTTCATGCTGATACACAGAACTCATCATATCATGAGCATCTGCTTTATTCATAAATATTACTGCTGTGAATTCTCCGCGTCACTGACCATAGCTGTCGCTTCGCTCTTCAGCCCCGTAAATGCCTTATCTGCAACTTCCTTTGTCGAAGCACACGCTGCAACCACACTGTCAAGCGATGATAAAAGATCTGACATGTATCTGCTCACGCTCTCACATTCCTTTTTAACATTGTTTCTAAGTCTTGTGGCATCCTCTGTAGCTGCGTTTCTTGTGTTCGCTGCATCTCTCTGTGCCTCTTCACGCATAACCTTACACTCATAATCTGTCTTTGCCGAGAGTGCCTCCGCATCAGAATGTGACTTATTTCTAGTCTTTTCAGCCTCTGCGTATGCCTCTTCCTTCATGCTGTTGCACTTTGCCTCAGTCTGGTCATACATCTGCTGGCACTGTATCTCTGTGTCTGTCTGAAGCTTGGTACATCTGTCTCTCACTTCTGTCTCATAAGCCTCAAGTTCAGATGTTATTGTATTTTTTTTGTCGGTACACTCTTTCTCGGTCTGTGCGATAAGTGCATCAGCGCTCTCTCTCGCCTCCAGGAGTGTTCTTGATATAGACTCGTATCTTCCAGCGTTCTCAAGCTCTCTCTGCTTGTAAGCATTCACCTGCTCCTTGAGTGCTTCAAGTTCACTCTCAAGGTCTGAATTAGCTTTTTTCAAAGTCTCTATAGTCTTGGATGACTCAGTCATGTTAACCTCTCTCATCGTCTTAAGACTGAGCACTGCCTCACTGAGCTTACTTACGTTCTCCTTCAGATCTTCAACTTCCTTGTTGTGCTTCTCCTTGAGCTCGTCAATATAGTAGTCAACGGATGCTTTGTCATATCCTCCGAATTTTACAGTTTTAAGTGACTCAACTCTTTCATCTGCTATCTCTTCTACCTGTTTTGCCATGACTTTACCTCCAAAATCCAATCGTACTTAGTCGTATTGTAATCGTATGCTATGCCAATAACCTTCTTGTCAAATGTAATTAATCCCGCTGTACTACCTTATCGGTGCGCATCAGTGCGGTTCATATTATATCACACATCATAGTTTAAGCAAAGCACTTTTGTCGTTTCTGTATTTTATTTAATTGATTTTATGATTACAAACAAATATTTTTATGCTATATTGTTTATGCTGTATAATATAGAAGTAATTTATGCACTTTACACTAAACAGAGTTTTTACTGTTGTTAATACGGAGGATCAATATAGATGAAAAACCACTTAAAGAGATATTCCAGACTGATGTTACTCGGTCTTACGACCACCTTCACACTCGCATCCCTAACAGGATGTCTGCATCGCAAAAAAACAACATATCAGACATATATGCAAAACATTTTGGATGTTAACTACAAAGGCAGCTTTGACGGTTATGTTGATGACAATGACGGTTCAAAAGATGATGCACAGGCGATGTACGATGATACCATAGACTACCTGTCCGTTCAGCTCATAAATCATTATTCACTGGCAAATGCTGACTCAGACGAGGTAAAGAATATATTCAACGATACTGCAAAGACGATATACTCCCAGGCAAAATATGAAGTATCACAGGCGTACAAAAACGGAGACGATTATTACGTTGATGTAACTGTGTACCCTATGGATATTCTCAACCAGGTGTTCGATGACGTATTTGCGTATATTGAAGACTCCAACAAGAAGATCGCAGCCGGTGATTACAACAATACAGGAAAAGAAGACTATGAGGCACAATTCGCACAGGGAGTTGCAGATATAATCCAGGAGAAAACCTCAAATATGGAATATCGAAGTCCAGTGGTCATATCCGTGAAGATAACCGATGACGGCGACTATTACTGTGCCGACCCATCCGGTCTGTCACAGGTGGATGCATCGATGCTCGCCATTGAGGGTTCCCATGACGGAGACTCCGGCGATTCCGAATCAGATTCCTCTAAAGATGGTTCTTCTGAGGACAGCTCATCTGATGACAATGACGGAGGAACTGATATCAGTTCCGGCGTAGAGGCTGAATAATCCAAGCAGAACAACAAGCATAAAGAACAAGGTTCAAAACAAGAACCCCGACCACAAAATCTATCGTAGTCGGGGTTCTTGTTTTATTATAAGATATCTTATTTCTCCTTGAAGGTAAACTCTTCATTTGCAAGTTTGAATCTGATACCATCTATAAGCATCATATCTGTACCACTGCTTATAATCTTTCCGCCAAGATATGTATGGTTTGTCGACTTGTTGTCTCTCAGATAATATACACCATTGACGTTTATTATGTATGCATGGCGACGGCTGACTGAGTTGTTGTCAGTAACCTGATAGTCAACCCCCTGTGTAGACTTACCAATACAGAATATAGGCTTGTCAATCCTGATTCTCTCTCCTGTTCTTGTTCTGATAATAACAGGACCGCTCTTCACCTTGCTGTTCGCTGTCAAAACAGTTGTAGATCCATCGTCATTACTGTCAAATCCTATATCATTTGAAGAGAAATCCTTAACCTCTTTTGCAAGCTTGAATGATGATGTAGTTGTAGTATGTGGTGTCTCCGGTATCTCCACTTTCGCCATATTGGCAGGCTGAACATCTTCTAATTTCATGAGTTCCTGCTCATCCTCCGGATGTGCTATGTTGTCATTTTTCAGATCTGTTACAAATTTATAAAACTCTGACAGATAGAAAGTAGAATTATGGTCGAAATACTTGATAAGTTCATATCCCGCATCAGAAGCTTTTTTATTTGCAAACTTGACATTCGCCATGAAGTCCCTTATAAACTTCTCCATATTGCACTTGTCCATAGGCTTATCTATTGGCAGGAACACAAGCTGCACTGCCATGTTCTGAAAATCTATATACATGTATCCTTTGTTCAATATGACTTTCCCTATGGACATATCGTTTGCTTTCAGATACATCAACTGATCGGCTATACTGAATATTATATCCACCAATTCATCCTTGTGAATTTTCTTCTCAAGGAACTGGTTCATAGTTGTCATAGCCGGGATTGAATATGTGAGCGCCCTCTGCCCATTTATATACTCCTCATGGCAAAAAGCGTTGTTGCCAACAAACTGAGCATTGTACAATTCAACCTCGTTGTGAAGAACCTCAACATCATCTTCAATCTTAAAGTACAATTTGTACTCATCACACAAATACATCTTATCACTCATAAAAAACCCTCCGATATTTATCGCACGATATCCATGTAAGTCCCGGAGTCAATTATTCTACTGTAACTGACTTTGCCAGATTACGTGGCTTATCTACGTCCAACCCCTTTGCATCGGACGTATAGTACGCTATGAGCTGAAGGATAACAGCGGCTGAGAACACAGTGAACAGACCATCCTGCTTAGGAATCGATATATGCTTATCGCACACATCTCCGTCATTGTATTCCTCATCCATGCTGACAAGAATAACATATGCCCCCCTTGCCTTCACCTCGCGTATGTTGGAAATCATCTTTCCATATACAGATTCCTGTGTAGCCAAGGCTATGACCGGAACGTTGTCTGTTATGAGCGCAATCGTTCCATGTTTTAACTCCCCTGCTGCATATGCCTCGGCATGAACATATGAAATCTCTTTTAGCTTTAGCGCACCCTCCAGAGACAGAGTATAATCAAGTCCTCTTCCTATAAAGAACGCGTCTGGAGCCATTTTTATATAATTTGCTACGGTTTTAACTTCGTCAGCCTGCTTGAGCGTCTCCTCTATAACCGGGATAACGTCCAAGAGCTGTCTGATAAATTCCCTAGCTCTGTCTTCAGAATAGATTCCCTTTACATAACCTATCCTGCAACCTATGAGGTACATAGCTGCCATCTGCACTGAATATGCCTTTGTGCTGGCAACTGCAATCTCTGGTCCCGCATGTGTATAGAGAACATAATCGCTCTCCCTCGCAATTGTTGAGCCTTTGACATTGACTATGGACAAAACCTTAGATCCACATCTCTTGGCAAGTCTAAGTGCCTCGAGTGTATCTATGGTCTCTCCGGACTGTGATGTGACTATCACAAGAGTTTTTTCATTTATGAGTGGTTCCTTATATCTAAATTCTGATGCTATTTCAACATTAACAGGAATCCTTAACTCCTTCTCTATCATGGCTTTGCCGACAATCCCGGCGTGCATGGCTGTTCCACATGCCACAACCGTAATGTTCTCAAGATTTCTTAACACATCATCATCAATTCCATCCTCGGTGAAATCAGGAAGCGAATTCACTATACGAGGTGTTATTGTATTTCTAAGTGCATCAGGCTGCTCATAGATCTCCTTCAACATAAAATGAGGGTATCCACCCTTCTGAGCTGCCGTAATATCCCATGTGATCTTAAGTATCTCTGGCTCTACCACTTTCCCCTTCATATCTTCTACCTTAATCCCAGCGCCTGAGAGTGTCAGTATATGATACTCAGGCACTACAAAGTAGTTCTGTGAAAATGCAATTATAGCTGTAAGATCTGAGGCAATGATAGCCCCATCCTCTGTATATGAAGCAATCATCGGACTTACATTCCTAACTGCATATATCTTGCCAGGTCTGTCTGCAAACATAATACAAAGTGCAAATGAACCTGCTATTGCTCTAACAGCCCTTCTTATGGCGTCTATAGGGTCCCCCTCATATAAAGTATCCAAAAGTGCTGCTACAACCTCTGTGTCTGTCTCGGATACCAGCTTGTCAGCCAGTCCGTACTCTCTGATAATCTCATTATAATTCTCTATAATTCCATTATGTATGAGAGCAACATTTCCGCATTTGTGTGGATGTGCATTCACATCCGTAACTCCGCCGTGAGTAGCCCATCTTGTATGACCTATTCCACAGGTAGACTTGTATACAGGACTATCGTCACTGCACATCTCTCTCAGATCATCTACTCTTCCGGCCTTCTTCTTGATCGTCAGTGTATCATCATCATTAAGCAGTGCTATACCAGCACTATCATATCCCCTGTACTCGAGTTTTGCCAGGCCATCTATCAAAATATCCTTGGCCGGTTTCTTTCCTACATATCCTATGATTCCACACATATTTAATTATTCTCCTTTCGGCTTATACCACACTGCATACTGATACTATTATTATATGGCGCACTAAAAAAAGGTGCATTCACCGTTCAACTTTCACCATACAAAGCAGCTGTGGGTGTCCGGTCATGATTCTTTGTTTTGAGGTCACCCTCATATTTGGATATCATGTGCGCATCCAGACTCTGCGTGAAGGCATCCGCCGAATATTCGATAACCTCCAACCTCGTTATCCCTGAAAACATACTGTCCAGGGTTCATGGCGCTAAGATTTCTAAATCTTTCCAAAGGCGCACTCCTCCCACCTGTACACCTAACAAAATTTTATCATGGAACATCTAATTAATCAATAAAGACATTACATGACATATTACCCAAATATCACCTGCAGTTTACCCGTATGGAGCTCCACTAAAATATATAAAGGGGATCACAGCGCCACGATATCCACCATGTGCCACAATCCCCTCTAATATTTAATACACTCTATTATATATGTCGGATCAGCTTATAAAGCATCCACCTGGGAAGTCTTTCTCTGTGGTGAGGAGTGAAAGATTGCCCTCCGGATCCTCAGCACACAAAAGCATACCCTCTGATATAACTCCGGCAAGCTTACATGGCTTAAGATTTACTATAGCCACAACCTTCTTACCTACCATATCCTCTGCTGAGTATGTACCCTTGATTCCTGATACTATCTGCTTTACATTGTTCTTGCCAAAGCTTACCTGTGAGCAGAGAAGCTTTCTTGAATTTGGAACTTCCTCGCAGGCTACAATCTCTCCGATCATAAGCTGCATCTTCTGAAATTCATCTATACTTATCTCCTCTTTGTCCACAACATCAGGGTTGCTCTTGAGAGACTGAACCTTCGCCTCAGCTATCTTGATCTTCTTGGTCTCAGCGGAATTTTCCTTTTCTTCCTTCTGTTTCTTTGCCTGCTCGTACATTGATTCTTTCTCTACAGGAGCAAACTCAGCTACCTTTGCCATAACCTCCTTCACGTCAAGTCGTGCAAAGAGTATCTCAGGCTGTTCTGTAACCTTTGTTCCTGACTTGTACAGACCGAACTTGCCAAGCTCTGTGACTTTTCTCTTCTCTGTGCTGAGCTGAGCCATGATCTTCTCTGTTGTCTCAGGCATATATGGCTCAAGGAGTGTAGCACCTATAATGATGCTCTCGACAAGGTTATACAGAACTGTATTGAGTCTGTCTTTCTTGTCCTCCTCCTTTGCGAGTGCCCAAGGCATTGTCTCATCTATATACTTGTTGCATCTCTTGAACAGTGCGAATATCTCTGTGATAGCATCTGCAACCTTGAGCTTGTCCATGCACTCTGCAACCTTATATCTGCAATCCATGACAACCTTCTTCAGATCCTCATCAACTGGCTCTGTGACATTTGTGTTGGTCACAATGCCGCCGAAATACTTGTTGGACATTGATATGGTTCTGTTGACCAAGTTCCCAAGTGTATTTGCAAGCTCTGAGTTGAGTCTCTCAACCATGAGCTCCCATGAGATAACTCCATCATTCTCAAATGGCATTTCGTGAAGAACAAAGAATCTGACAGCATCCACGCCAAATATATTGACCATATCGTCAGCGTACATTACGTTGCCCTTCGACTTACTCATCTTGCCATCACTCTGGAGGAGCCAAGGATGACCGAATATCTGCTTTGGAAGCGGAAGTCCGAGTGCCATCAGCATGATAGGCCAGTAAATGGTATGGAATCTCAGGATATCCTTGCCGATCAAGTGAAGATCTGCCGGCCAGTATTTATAAAACTTCTCATCGCTCTTTCCATCTACGTCATATCCAAGTCCAGTTATGTAGTTTGAAAGCGCATCAACCCATACATATACAACATGTTTTGGATCAAAGTCTACCGGAATTCCCCACTTAAATGATGTTCTTGAAACACACAGATCCTGAAGTCCCGGCTTTAAGAAGTTGTTGACCATCTCGTTACGTCTTGACTCAGGCTGTATAAACTCAGGATGCTGCTCTATATGCTTCATGAGCTTGTCCTGATATTTGCTCATCTTGAAGAAGTATGCCTCCTCCCTTGCCTCCTGAACAGGTCTTCCACAGTCCGGACATTTGCCATCTATGAGCTGTCCATCTGTGAAGAATGACTCACATGGTGTACAGTACTTTCCTACATAATGTCCCTTATATATATCACCCTGATCGTACAGCTTCTTGAATATCTTCTGTACCTGCTTCTCATGGTAATCATCTGTTGTACGGATAAATTTGTCATATGATGTGTTCATGAGGTCCCAGATCCTCTTGATCTCACCTGATGTCTCATCAACGAATTCCTTTGGTGTCTGCATGTTCTCGAAAGCCTTGTTCTCGATCTTCTGTCCATGCTCATCTGTTCCTGTCATGAATCTTACATCATAACCTGCGAATCTCTTGTACCTTGCAATGCTGTCAGCCAACACAATCTCGTAGGTGTTGCCTATATGAGGTTTACCTGATGCATATGCAATGGCGGTTGTAATATAATACGGTTTTTTTGCCATTTCAAAAACCCTCCCTGAAAATACTACAAGCACAAATGAAATGCTTGTGCAACTTTACCGAAAAACTCCTCGGTAATTGTAAATTATATGCCCTTTTATTATTTATTGTCAAGAAGATGGAATATTAAATAAGCCTGTTTGGGCAGTCATTCCACAATGCTGCCAACGAACTTGTCAAAGTTCCTCTCAAAAGCGCATCACATTCCAACGGACTTGTCACCGTCTCTCTCAAAAGTGCATCACATTCCTGAGAACGGCAAATATCACCGCCCCGGCAATACATATAAATATAAGTATATTGTCAAATCGCGATAATTTTCTGTTTCCATATCTTACGAATACATAATCGTTTTTTACAATTATGTATGCCAACACCGGAAGAACTATAAACGTGAATTGATTATAGGCAAATGCCTTTGCAAAATCCAGCCTTACGGCCGCAAGGATAGCCCTTGTTATCCCGCACCCTGGGCATAAAAATCCGGTTATCTTTCTGAATATACACGGAACCGCAAGTCCCGTTATTCTTATGAAAATATAATAGAGGATGCCTATCCCCAAAAGGACGGCATCCCTTTTTATTATCGCATTTCTTCTCGATATCTGTATCTGATCCATGCTTTGTTATATTATTTCCTGTTACTGCTGATCGCTGCCTGTTCCATCATTGTCATTCTGTGTATTCTGTCCACTCTGCTGACCAAATGTACTCTGATCTATGCCAGGCTGCTGGCTATATGTATTCTGATTATACTGCTGCTGACCATACGCGTTCTGATTGTACGCATTCTGATCATACTGCTGCTGACCATACGCATTCTGGTTATACTGCTGCTGGCCGTATGCATTCTGATTATACTGCTGCTGACCATACGCATTCTGGTTGTATGCATTCTGATCATATCCCTGCTGACCGTATGCATTCTGATTGTATGAGTTCTGATTATAACCCTGCTGACCATATCCTGTATTCATCTGAGGTATAGCCTCTGCATATTTGTTTGCAGTGTCCTGCATAAGCGCATATGCAATAATTCCAAGTCCAAACACCTGAAGAAGAACGTATAATATGCCTGAGTTGCTTGATGGTACACCGTTCTTATTTTTTATGATATCAACTTTCTCACCCATCTTATATGCCCAGAACCATCCATAGATGTTACATGTAACGATAGTGAGCAAAAGCGACATTCCTCCACTTGTTGCATCTGTCTCTCCTGACTCCTGATTGATATCGTCTGTCAGCACAACAAACCAATACAATCCATATATTCCGCATGTCACAATTGAAAGCAGAATACATATTCCAATATTCCTCTGTTTGATCATAATTGATAATCCTCCTTAAATTTAAATCCATAATTACATATGTATAACCTGTGTATGACTTGTGTATGACTGCAATTATACTGCTCCTATATAACCACTACATAACTGCAATAAAAAATAATAGAATAGTCCCGCAGACACAAGTCAGTCTACGGGACTATTTTCTCATACATTTTGTCTGTATGCAACTGCATCTATACATTTTTCAATATATAGTTGTATGCAATTTGATTCTTTATGCATTCTTATTGATGGTATCCTGCATAATAGCATATGATACAATTCCAAGTCCACATAACTGGAGCAGAAGGAAAAGTATGCTTGAATTTCCTGCTGGCTGACCATTCTTTGTCTTTATTGCGTCAATCTTCTCGCCCATCTTGTATGCCCAGAACCATCCATAGATATTACATGTAACGATAGTAAGCAACAATGCTACCCCACCGCTTGTTGCATCTGTCTGTCCAGATTCCTGATTAGCATCGTTTGTAAGGCAAACGAACCAATACAGTGCATAAATTCCAAATGTAATGATTGAAAATACCTGTCTCTTATACACATCTGACGCTGCCGACGAACTCTAGGGTGTAG
>ENA-OYZF01000248-OYZF01000248.1-human-gut-metagenome-genome-assembly--contig:-NODE-248-length-26674-cov-8.861941_pt1 | contig 26674 bp, 17 predicted proteins | sample MGYA00244074_ERZ653472 | MGnify/ENA primary metagenome ERZ653472 (study PRJEB26926, sample SAMN06165179) | human gut metagenome | biome: ENVO:00009003; feature: ENVO:2100002; material: ENVO:00002003... | reverse complement strand
GCGAAGAACGAAGGATTCTGCATTCGTCAGACGAAAAGAACTTGCTGCCGACACCCATGCGCGAAGCGCATTTTAATCAGAGGTGAGGCAGGGTTTCTGCGTCGAGCGCATAAGCTCCATACCCCGTGCATGGATCTAAACGTCCCCACCCGAATGGATGGGGCTTTTTGCTTCGACTGCAAAAGGCGTAAACATACTCAAACAGGAGGAACTGAACGGTTCTCCATGGAATTTGCTGCCGCTCCGCCCTGCTTGTGATGGGTTGAGTGACGGATAGACTGCTCTTTTTTACAAAATAATCAGCGTTCTGGAGCAGCTCATTCTACACATAAAGAGAAAATCCAAATTCCGGTGGAATGGTGCATTGGGCGGAGGACATTTGTCTGCAAAACATGGGCGGCTCGCAGGAGGAAATCTTTTGAAATGAGAAGGAATTATAGAGAAATCTACAAACCGGTTTCCGGTTAAAGTGAATGATATTGTGCGATTTCCGTAAATCTATTGTTAAAATTAACAAAGATTCTATACGATTCTTGTGAATTTCAGCACTTGAACTTCTGGGTTAGAGTGCTAATATGTAAGCGAAAACAGGCGAGTAAACGTTTTTGCGCCTGCTTCAGAAGAAAAAACGTGTTTTTGGAAGGAGAGTTCAAGATGATTAGCTTTTTCATTTGCCTGGCACTGCTGATCGGCGGCTATTTCACCTATGGCTCCCTGGTGGATCGGACCTTCGGGCCCGATGATCGTGAGACTCCCGCTGTCAAGATCAATGACGGCGTGGACTACATGGTTCTGCCCCAGTGGAAGCTGTTCATGATCCAGCTGCTGAACATTGCTGGCCTGGGTCCCATCTTCGGCGCTTTGAGCGGTGCTCTGTGGGGTCCTGTTGTGTTCCTGTGGATCACTTTCGGTACCATTTTCGCCGGTGCTGTCCACGATTACTTCTCCGGTATGCTCAGCGAGCGTAACGAGGGTGCCTCTATCTCCGAGATCTCCGGTATCTACCTGGGCGGCACCATGAAGAACGTCATGCGTGTGTTCAGCGTTGTGCTGCTGATCATGGTTGGTACCGTGTTCGCCGTAGGCCCCGCTGGTCTGATCCAGCTCCTGTTCTCCAACGGCGGCAGCACCGGTATCCTCACCAGCAAGCTGTTCTGGCTGGTACTGATCCTGGTGTACTACTTCATCGCCACCTTTATGTCCATCGACAAGATCATCGGTAAGATCTATCCCGTGTTCGGCATCTGCCTGATCATCATGGCTGTTGGTGTGGCCGTGGGTATCTTCACCAAGGGTTATGTGATCCCCGAGATCTGGAACAACTTCACCAATATGCATCCCCAGGGCACTCCCATCTGGAGCTTCATGTTCATCACCGTGGCCTGCGGCGCCATTTCCGGCTTCCATGCCACCCAGAGCCCCCTGATGGCTCGCTGCATGAAGAGTGAGAAGCAGGGCCACTTTGTGTTCTACGGCGCCATGGTGTCCGAGGGCATCATCGCTCTGGTCTGGGCTGCTGCCGGCTGCGCGATCTACACCGGCGCTGATCTGCTGGCTATGGGCGGCGGCGGCTCCACCACCGTGTATGACGTTTGCTCCAAGACCATGGGCGGCGTGGGCATCGCTCTGGCTATGCTGGGCGTGATTGCCTGCCCCATCACCTCCGGCGATACGGCCTTCCGTTCCGCCCGTCTGGTGCTGGCCGACTGGTTCCACATTGAGCAGAAGTCCATCAAGGGCCGTTTGATGCTCTGCATCCCCGTGCTGGGCATCGGCGCGATCCTGGGCGTGGGCAACGCTCTGGGCAAGATCGACTACACCATCATCTGGCGTTACTTCAGCTGGACCAACCAGACTCTGGCCATGATCGTGCTGTGGGCCGCTTCCATGTACCTCTTCTATGAGAAGAAGAACTACTGGATCACCGCTGTCCCCGCTACCTTCATGAGCGCTGTGTCCATCACCTACTTCATGCTGGGCAACGAGTGCCTGGGCCAGTTCCTGAACCACAAGACTGCTGACGGCGCGGTTGTTTACAACACTGCTGTTGCTTATCCCGTCGGCATCATCGCTGCCGCGCTGTTCCTGGGCATCTTCCTGTACAGCATCAAGAAGCGCGACGTGAAGCCTCAATACGAAACTCTGGGCAAGTAAGCTCTAAGTAATCAATCCGAAAGCGGCGGAAAGACTCTCTCCTTTCCGCCGCTTTTGAAGCTATTAATGAACGATCACGGAGGAACACTATGTTATTTGCGCCTGTGCGTCTCGGCAGCACCGTCCTACCGGCGGAAGTCCTGACTGCGGATGTTAAAAACTGCAAGCACTTCGGACCCTGCGGTGTAGGGGAAAAAGCACTGTATCTGAACGGTTTCCTGTTTGACCGGCACTACTATGTGGCGCTGGGGGATATCCGCCGGGTATTCAAGCGGGTCGCCATGAGCAAGGGCGGCTTCACCGGAAACGGCGTCTTTGGCGCCATTCCGTACCTGGTGGTAGAATACGGAGACGGTACGCAGAAGCAATGCACCTTCAAGCGGGAGGACAATGTGGATGATCTGCTGGCTTATCTGGCGAAGGTCTGTCCCGGTCTGCCGCTGCACAGCGTTCAGGCGGAGCAGCGTCTTGCTCAGCGGGCCAAGGAGGAGGCCGTCCGGTATCTGGACGAACTGACACCGGAGGCACAGGCGGCCCGGGAGAAGTTGGAAAAGGCCAGAACATTCCTCACCGGCTACCCACGGCTGACGAGCCGGCTCTCTGCCGCAGCCAAGGCCAAGCGGGTCAATGAGCACACCAATCCCGCCCATAAGTGGGTGGCGCTGGCCATCGTGCTGGCGGGCCTGATCGCCGCAGTCTACGGCATCATTGCCTGGCGGCGGCAGGAGGGCTTTGGTATGTACTTCACGCTGCTGGGACTGGCGGTGGTGTTCCTGTTCTCCGGTACGCAGGTCATTCCCACCATGAAGAACAACAAGCGGGCAGTCGCTGCCGCTTGGGAACAGGCGCAGAAGGATGTGGCCGGTGTGCTGCCGGAGCATTTCCCTCTGCCTGCACGGTATGCCCACCCCGTCGTGCTGGACCGGATGATCCGCGTCCTGCGGGAGGGCCGCGCCCAGAGTATTGAGGAGGCACTGACGGTGGTCAAGGCGGATCTGAAGGCCCTGAACGCCGATGTACAGGTCTCTCAGGAGGAATATGACGAGGTCGTGGCCATCAAGCCCATGTTCCTGGTCAGTGATTACGAGTGATCGTATTATAAGGTATACAGGTATGCAAAAAGCGGAGGCCGTCGGCCTCCGCTTTTTTGCTGCGCATTGGATGGCATTTTCCGTGCTTTTCTAATTCAGCAGCTTTTTCCGATCCTTCCAGTCCGGCAGGTATCGCTCCAGCAACGCGTAAAAGCCGGGGCCGTGGTTCATCTCCCGGAGATGGCACAGTTCATGGACCACCACCAACTCCACTGCTTCCTCTGGACAGCACATCAGGTAGCAGGAAAAGCACAGACTGCCCTTGCTGGAGCAGCTCCCGTAGCGTTTTCTGGCCGTGGTGATCCGAAGACCGGTGGGGTGGACCCCCATGATGGCGCTCCAATGGGCCACTCTCTCCGGTAGAACGGCCTGTGCCTGTGTTTTCAGTGCCTGAGTCTCCGGAGCATCCGGCGGCGGCAGAGTGGGGCGGGCGGCCTGCTTCGCCAGATGGCGGACGATCCAGTCCTTATGTTTTTCTACAAATGCGTCGATCTCCCGCCGGGAGATTCGCAGAGGGGCTCGGACGATCAGCCGTCCCTCCCGCGTCAGCTCCAGTGCCAGAGTTTTCCGGCGGGAGCGGATCAATTCATACGTGTTCATAAGAGCAGTATAGCACCTTCGTCAAGTCCTTGAGAAAAATGAATAATTTTTGTACTAATTGTAAATTTTGCAGGACGTGTAATCGTTTTTATGATATTAGCATTGACATGTATCAAATAAAGGGTATACTAAAATCAGAATACGATTGAAGGAGGTTCTTCTATGCCTGCAAAAAAGAAAACAGCGCCTGTTAAGCTCACCACAAATCCGCGCGGCAGCGCCCGAGTTTCTAAAAAACCGCCTCTGACGCCTGCACAGCTGAAGCAGATCGACGCGTATTGGCGCGCATCCAATTACCTCACTGCCTGCCAGCTTTATCTGCTGGATAACCCCCTGCTGGAGCGGCCTTTGACCGCCGCGGATCTGAAGCAGACCATCGTGGGCCACTGGGGTACCTGCCCGGGCCAGAACTTCATCTATACGCATTTGGACCGGGTCATCAAGCGGGATGATCTGGATATGATCTACCTTTCCGGCCCCGGTCACGGCGGCAACGCCATGGTGGCGCAGGACTGGCTGGACGGCAGCTATACCGAGGTCTATCCCAATATCACCCGGGATAAGGACGGCATGAAGAAGCTCTTCAAGCGGTTCTCCTTCCCCGGCGGTATCCCCAGCCATGTGGCGCCGGAGACCCCCGGCTCTATCCACGAGGGCGGCGAACTGGGCTATTCTCTGGCCCACGCCTTCGGCGCTGTGGCGGATAACCCCAGCCTGATCGCCGCCTGCGTGGTGGGTGATGGCGAGGCCGAGACCGGCCCGCTGGCTACCTCCTGGCACGGCAACAAGTTCATGAACCCCATTACCGACGGCGCGGTGCTGCCCATCCTGCACCTGAACGGCTTCAAGATCGCCAACCCCACCATCTTCTCCCGCATGAGCCATGAGGAAGTGGAGAGCTTCTTCCGGGGCTGCGGCTGGGAGCCTCGCTTCGTGGAGGGCAGCGAGCCTGCCGAGATGCATCAGAAGATGGCCGCCACGGTGGACTGGGCCATCCGTGAGATCAAGCGTATTCAGGAATACGCCCGCACTACCGACGATGCCAGCCGCCCCCGCTGGCCCATGATCGTCCTGCGCACCCCCAAGGGCTGGACCGGCCCCAAGGAAGTGGACGGTCACGTTCTGGAAGGCAGCTGGCGGGCCCATCAGGTGCCCATCTCCATGGGCCCCGACACGGAAAAGCATCTGCCCGAATTGGAGGAGTGGCTTCGTTCCTACAAGCCGGAGGAGTTGTTCAACGAGGACGGCACACCGGTTGAGTTGATCGCCTCCTTCCCGCCTGCCGGGACCCGCCGCATGGGCGCGAATCCCCATGCCAACGGCGGCCTGCTGCTGCGGGATCTCCGCACCCCAGACTTCCGGGACTACGCTGTGGATGTGAAGGCTCCCGGCGCGGTGGAGGCGCAGGATATGTATGTTCTCGGCACCTACGTCCGGGACGTGATGAAGCTGAACCTGGACGCCCGGAACTTCCGCATTTTCGCGCCGGACGAGACGGCTTCCAACCGCTTGCAGGCGGTGTTTGAGGTCACCGGCCGCCGTTTCCTGGATGAACAGATCCCCAATGTGGACGAGGACCTGGACCCCGATGGCAGGGTCATGGACTCCATGCTCTCCGAGCACTTCTGTGAGGGCTTCCTGGAGGGCTACCTGCTGACGGGCCGCCACGGCTTCTTCGACAGCTATGAGGCGTTCATCCGCATCGTGGACTCCATGTTCTCCCAGCACGCCAAGTGGCTGAAAATGTGCAACGAGCTGCCCTGGCGGCACGATATTGCCTCTTTGAACTATATTCTGGCCTCCAACGTCTGGCAGCAGGATCACAACGGCTTTACCCATCAGGACCCCGGCTTCCTGGACCATGTGGCCAACAAGAAGGCGGACGTGGTGCGGATGTATCTGCCCCCCGATGCCAACTGCCTGCTTTCCTGCTTCGACCACTGCATCAAGAGTCGGAACTATGTGAACGTCATCGTGGCCAGCAAGCATCCCCGCCCCCAGTGGCTCACCATGGAGCAGGCGGTCAAGCACTGCACCCAAGGCATCGGCATCTGGGAGTGGGCCTCCAATGATGCCGGCGAGGAGCCGGATGTGGTGATGGCCTGCTGCGGCGATACCCCCACTTTGGAAACGCTGGCCGCTGTCAGCATTCTGCGGAAGGAGCTGCCGGAGCTGAAGATCCGCGTGGTGAATGTGGTGGACCTGATGAAGCTCCAGCCCCATACCGAGCATCCTCACGGCCTGACTGATTCCGAGTACGACACACTCTTTACGAAGGATAAGCCTATTATCTTCGCCTATCACGGCTATCCCACCCTGATCCATGAGCTGACCTACCGCCGTCACAACAAGAACCTCCATGTCCGGGGCTACAAGGAGGAGGGCACCATCACCACGCCCTTCGATATGCGGGTCCTCAATGACATTGACCGCTTCGATCTGGTCATCGACACCGTGCGCCGTCTGCCCCAGCTGGGCAACCGGGGCGCCTATCTGGTGCAGAAGATGAACGACAAGCTGGTGGAGCACCGCCAGTATATCCGGGACAACGGCATCGACCTGCCGGAGGTCCGGAACTGGAAGTGGGAGGGCTAACGCCGAAAGAACCCCCAATATGCGCAGGGCGGCCGGATCACGGCCGTTCTGCTTTTTTTCTGCGCCGCTGCGGGGATTTTTGCAAATTTCAAAGGTTTTAATCGGCAAAAATTGACAGCTTCTTAACGTCTGGTGTATAGTAGAGACAGCGCGGGTTTCCGCGCCTACTACATGATCGGAGTGTATCTATGCTTTCTGATATTATCAGCAACCACCTGTTGATGAACGCGCTGTTGGCCTGGGCCACGGCGCAGCTCCTGAAGTTCTTTATCTATCTGGCGGTGAACCGCACCATCGACTGGAAGCGGCTTACAGGGGACGGCGGGATGCCCAGCGGTCACTCTGCCACCGTGACTGCACTGGCGGTGACCTCCGGTCTGGAATACGGCTATGACTCCCCCGTTTTTGCCGTGTGCGTGATCCTGGCCGTCATCGTCATGCACGATGCTATGGGCGTTCGCCGGGAAGCGGGACGTCACGCCAAGGCCATCAATGAGCTGCTGGAAATGCTTGACAGCGAGGAGGCACCGGAGGTGAAGCTGAAGGAGTTTCTGGGCCACACGCCCATGCAGGTGTGCTGTGGTGCGGTGCTGGGCTTTATCGTTGCACTGGCCCTGGGGTGAAATGGTTGACAACAGGGGAAAAAGACGATAAAATAAGACGTTATGAGTTCAAAGGAGGCTGTTTGCCTCCAATTCTGGAATAAAGTTGAGGGAAGAATCATGGCACAGGACAAAAAAGTGGAACAGATCACCAGTATGGAGGACGATTTCGCCCAGTGGTATACGGACATCTGCAAGAAGGCGGAGTTGATCGACTATTCCAGCGTGAAGGGATTTATGATCCTGCGTCCATACGGCTACGCTATCTGGGAAAACATTCAGCGGATCATGGACGGGGAGTTTAAAAAGACCGGACACGAGAACGTGGCAATGCCCGCGCTGATCCCGGAGAGCCTGCTGAAAAAGGAAGGCGAACTGGTCAACGGCTTTGCCCCTGAGGTGGCTTGGGTCACCATGGGCGGCAGCGACAAGCTGGAGGAGCGGCTGGCTTTCCGCCCCACCTCTGAGACCATGTTCTGCGACCACTGGCACAGTGTCCTTCAGACCTACCGCCAGCTCCCCATGCTCTATAACCAGTGGTGCTCCGTGATCCGCTGGGAAAAGACCACCCGCCCCTTCCTGCGCAGCCGGGAATTCTGGTGGCAGGAGGGCCACACCATCCACGAGACCGCTGAGGAGGCTATGGCAGAAACGGAGCAGCAGCTCAACTGCTATGCTGACTTCTGCCGCGACGCGCTGGCCATGCCGGTAGTCAAGGGCCGCAAGACCGACAAGGAGAAGTTTGCCGGCGCTGAGGCCACCTATACCATCGAGAGCATGATGAAGGACCGTAAGGCCCTCCAGTCCGGCACCAGCCATTATTTCGGAGACAAGTTCTCCCGGGCCTACGATGTGACCTTCACCGGCCGGGACAACAAGCTCCAGTATCCCTTCCAGACCTCTTGGGGCACCACCACCCGACTCATCGGCGCGGTCATCATGACCCACGGCGATAACAACGGTCTGGTGCTGCCTCCCGCCATCGCTCCCATTCAGGTGGTAGTGATCCCCGTGGCGGCCCACAAGCCCGGCGTGCTGGAAGCAGCCACTGAGATCAAGACCCGTCTGGAGGCTGCCGGCCTGCGGGTGAAGCTGGACGATTCCGACAACTCTCCCGGTTGGAAGTTCGCCGAGTATGAAATGAAGGGCGTGCCTGTCCGTGTGGAGATCGGTCCCCGCGATCTGGAAAAGGGACAGTGCTGCCTGGCCCGCCGTGATACCGGCGAAAAGAGCTTTGTCGCTCTGGACGGGCTGGAAAGCCAGGTGCAGAGCCTGCTGACCGCCGTTCACGACAACCTGTATGCCCAGGCAGAAAAGAACCTGGAGGACAACACCTTCGACCTGAACTCCTGGCAGGAGGTCAAGGAGATGGTGGAGACCAAGGGCGGCTTTGCCCGGACCAAGTGGTGCGGCAAGCTGGAGTGCGAGCTGAAGATGAAGGAGCTGGCAGGTGTTTCCAGCCGCTGCATGCCGCTCAAGCAGTCCGGCACTGAGGGCGTTTGCCCCGTCTGCGGCGAGAAGTGCACCACTGATATCTACTGGGGTGTGGCTTACTAAGCTGACTTTCTGCAAAATAAACGACCCCCGTCCTTTCTTCGGAAGGGACGGGGATCGCTGCCTGATAAAAATACCCCGGCTCTTTTCAAATGAGCCGGGGTATTTTGCCGTTGCTATGTCATTGATAGGAGTCCGCTAGTGCCTTGAACCGAGGCAGCGCCCGTTCGATCATTTCCGTCTGGACGCAATAGGCGATCCGGAAGTGGCCGGGAGCGCCGAAGCCGCTGCCGGGGACCAACAGCAGGTCGAATTGCTTGGCTCGCTCGCTGAACGCCATGTCATCCGGTTCCAGCGACCGGGGGAACAGGTAGAAGGCCCCGCCGGGCTGGACCACATGGTAGCCCATTTCACGAAGACCGTCGGTCAGCAGGGCGCAGTTGCGTTCATAGACGCCGATGTCCGCCGTCAGGTCACAGCATTCCGCCGCCACCCTCTGAAACAGGCTGGGGGCATTGACATATCCCTGAGAGCGGCCTGCACCTGCCGTCGCCGCGTAAACGGCATCAGCGTCCGTCACCTGCTTGGGGACCAACACATAGCCCAACCGCTCGCCAGGGAGGGAAAGGGACTTGGAAAAGGAGTAGCAGACGATGGTGTCCTTGTAGATCTGCGGTACCCAGGGGACCTTCACGCCGTGGAAGGCGATCTCCCGGTAAGGCTCGTCGGAGATCAGATAGATGGGGTGGCCGTAGAGCGCTTCCTTAGCCCGGAGGATCGCTGCCAGAGTTTCCAGCGTCTGGCGGGAGTAGACCACGCCGGAAGGATTGTTGGGGGAGTTGATGATCACGCCCTTGGTGCGGCAGGTGACTGCCTGTTCAAAGGCGGAAAAGTCGATTTGAAAGTGCTCCAGCTCTGGGGAGATCACCTTGACCTTCCCCTTGACACCCTCGATAAACACCCGGTACTCCGGAAAGTAGGGGGCAAAGAGGATGTACTCGTCGCCGGGGCAGGTCAGTCCGCCCAATACACAGCAGAGAGACGCCGCCGCGCCTACGGTGAGGTACAGCTCGTCCGCCGTATACTGCTCCCCAAACCGACGGTTCAAGGAGTCAGCAATCCGCTGTCTGGCGGCGGGATCGCCGGGGGCGCTGGTGTAGCAGTGAATCGTGTCTGCCTGTTCCCGCAGCAGCCGGATAGCGGTATCATTCACTTCTGCGGGAGCGGGGACGCTGGGGTTTCCCAATGAAAAGTCAAATACGTTTTCCGCACCTACCTCTGCGGCCCGCTGACGGCCATATTCAAACAGCTCCCGGATCACGGAACGGGCCGTGCCCAGCTGCAGCATCCGTTGAGAAACCATAAACACTCCTCCTGTCCTTCCCATCGGTTGATTTTACAACATGAACGGCAGTCTGCCGTATTTTTATTTTACTGCCCGGTCTGGCCGCTGTAAAGCGGCATCACCGCTCAATCGAAAGTGAAAAGCCGGGACTTTTTTGTGCCGTTTGACACAGGGGGGCGGAGGTCGGGAAAGGCGGTTGAACACCTTTGTAAAATATTTTTTCGGATGTCAGGAAAAAATAAAAATTGTCTTGACAAACGGGGCGTTTTAGGGTATCCTATATAGGCACTCAATCATACGGCTTCGGTGACATAGCCAAGTGGTAAGGCAAGGGTCTGCAAAACCCTGATTCCCCGGTTCAAATCCGGGTGTCACCTCCAGAAAGTTTAGGAATTCAGGCTTTTGCTTGAATTCCTTTTCTTTTTGCTTTTAAAAGTTTTGGTTTCTTTTTTTGAATTTGCGGTTTTCTCAAAAATACCCTTCGGGAACAAGGGCCTGTATTTGGAGAAAGCCTGATGAGACGGTAAAAAGGAGCGTAATATAATGAAAATTGGATTGCAATTTGCCATGCCTGCGGAGTTTCATGCCCTGCCGGGGGCCAAGGAGCTGGAGGCATTTGAGACCGTGTCCGGTGTGCCGTTCTACGAGGCTGCACCGGGGATCATTGCCTGCGCCGGCGGTGTCAGCAAGGTGAATGCCGCCATGGCGGCAGAGATCCTGTGCCTGAAGTACGGTGTGGATATGATCGTCAACGCCGGAGTGGCCGGATGCCTGACGGAGCTTCCCACCGGCAGCCTGGTGGTCGCCGAGGACTTTGTGCAGCACGATGTGGACACCTCTGCCATCGGTGATCCCGTAGGATTGGTATCTACGATGAACCGGGTGTCATTCCCCACCTGGAAGCCGGAGCGGTGCGTGGAACTGCTGGCAGCACTGGGCCGCAAGGCGGCGCTGGGGCGGGTGGCCACCGGAGATTGGTTTGCTGTCCGCAGCGACCGGGCAATCTTCATCCGGGACACGTTCCACCCTCTGCTGACAGAGATGGAGGGCGGCGCGATCGCCCAGGTGTGCCTGCGGAACAATGTGCCCTTCGTGGCGGTCAAATCTGTGTCGGATCATCTGTTCCGGGAGGGCCAGACGGAGGAGTTTTTCGATTTCGCCCACGCTATGGAGGATCTGGGCGCAGTGGTACTCCCACTGACGCAGGCTTTACGGAAGGAGACGCTCTGAGCGGGGCAAACCGCGCTGCGCCTGCCACATAGTTTCCAGCCGGAACGAGCAATCGTTCCGGCTCCTTTTTTCTTATGAGGGTGCGAAATAACAGCCGAGGGAGCGAAAGTGAGGGCGGATAACCGCCGCCGGGCTGACATACGCTTTTTGTAAGAAGAACCATAAAATGGAACGGGTGTTCGTGAACGAGCAGTGCTTTTTCGGCCTTTTCCGGGAAATTTCATGTTTGGGACCCTAATTTGGGGAAATTAGGGTTAACAAAACGGGGATTCCATGGTATACAGAAGTTAGGCCATATGATCTGCGAATTAAAAACGATAGGGACCCAACGGAATCCGCTTAAGGACTACCCCGCTGGCGGAGTTTCAAGCCCTTTGCCGGCGAACGGCTCTTCTGGAAATCGTTCAGGTCCCCAAGCGGCATCCGTATTCCGGTGACGCAGGACTGTTGAGCGTAAAGGAGTCACAGCTGTGAAAAAAAGATGGACCGCGTTTTTCTTGGCGTTTCTTCTGGGGCTCGGCCTGACTGCCTGCGGCAAAACACCGGGGCCGGACACAAATACGGATGCGCCACCCTCTGTTGCCGAGGATATCCGGCAGCAGACCTCCGCACCGTTCAGCGCGGACTACTGGACCGCTGTGCGGCACGAGAGCTATGATGCCATGAACGACTGCATGAAAACCAGTGCTATGCCCACGGAGGCGTGGTGGGCGGACCTCTATCTCAACGAAGACGGAACGGCCCAGTTTCGGGATGTGTTAGGCTCGTACTACAATACCAGCCTGCTCGACGGAAACTGGTGGCTGGGCGCGGACAGCACCCTGCGGTTGACGGGAACGATGAATACCGGCGAGCCGCTGACCTTGGACGGTCGGATCGAAAGCACCGATTCTCTGGCGATCGAGACCCCTTACGGAGATACCTTCTACTTTGCCCCGGCAGAGCGGCCGGGCCCCGGCGGAGAGATGGGGATCGCGGACCTCTACGGAACGTGGCGCATGACCCACTATGAGGAGGACGGCCGGGAATACAGAGCCGACGAGGAACATATCGCCTCTATGCTGTGCTTTGATCGCCTGTGGTCCGATCTGTTGGAGGGCTATGTGATGCGGGCGGACTGGTACCACGCCGCCGGGCTGGATACGGACACCCCGCAATACCGGTCAGAAAAGCATCTGCTGGCGGAGCGGATAGAGGAACCGCTGATGCCGGGGCTGTCCAATGAGACTTGGAGCGTGCGACTAACCGACGAGGAGACTGGCGCGGCGTTTTTCGCCGCCCTGACGAACCGGAATAGCCTGCTTGTGCGGATGCCTTATGAAAAGAACGGGGGCGCGGGGGTCCGTACCGTCACCTATATGCGCTCCAGCGGCTTCCTGCCGCCGACCTTGGAGAACGCCATGACAGGGGAGCCGGAGAAATCGCTGATCTTCTTCTGGCGGGACCCGCCCGCCGAGGTGACGGAGCCGCTGTCGGTGATCCCCATGAACGCATTGGAACCCAACGGGCAGAATAAGCTGCTGCTGGTGGGCCGATGGTACGAAACGGACATCCAATTCAGCGTTGGAACGCCGGTGCTGAACGATGACGGCACCCAACAAAGTTGGATCTCGGAGAAGGTGGTGTATGAGGGGAAAATCAAGATCAATGAGCCGCTGTTCTTCTCCCTCACCATTCCGGAGGACACGGCGCGGGTGTGCCTGTTTATGAAGCGACCCTGGGATGTAAACTGGTTCACCTGGCCCATTACGGATCAGACTCCGTTTTATGTCAGTGGAGACACCTTCCTGACGGGAGGGAGCTGAGGCCTCGTTTTACCTAAAAAACAGGCGATTTTATAAGAAGCGATCAAAAGCGAATGCTGAAATCAAATACAACAACAGGAAAAGGAGAGTAGAATTATGGGACTGATCAAAGCGGCAATGGGCGCGGCTGGCGGCGTGTTGGCCGACCAGTGGAAAGAATACTTTTATTGCGAAGCGATCCCCTCTGACGTGCTGGCGGTCAAGGGCAGAAAGAAGGTCACGGGGCGTTCCAGCAACACCAAGGGCGATGACAACATCATCACCAATGGCAGCCTGATCGCCATTGCGGACGGACAGTGCATGCTCATCGTGGAGCAGGGCAAGGTGGTGGACGTCTGCGCCGAGTCCGGTGAGTACACCTACAATATGTCCACGGAGCCCAGCATTTTCTCCGGCGACCTGGGCGAGAGCGTGAAAAGCGTGTTCCAGAACATCGGCAAGCGTTTCACCTTCGGCGGCGAGGCTCCCAAGGATCAGCGGGTCTACTACTTCAACACCAAGGAGCTGACGGGCAACAAGTACGGCACCCCCAGCCCTGTCCCCTTCCGGGTGGTGGACCAGCGGGCTGGCATCGACATTGACATCGGCATCCGCTGCTTCGGCGAGTACAGCATCCGGCTGAAGAACCCCCTGCTGTTCTACACCAACGTCTGCGGCAACGTCAGTGAGGACTACAAGACGGAAAATATTGCCGGTCAGATGAAAACGGAACTGCTGACGGCTTTGCAGCCCGCTTTCGCCAAGATCAGCGAAATGGGCATCCGCTATTCCGCCCTTCCCGGCCATACTCTGGAGCTGGCTGACGCCCTCAACGAGCAGCTTTCCAGCAAGTGGCGGGATCTGCGCGGCATGGAGATCGTCTCCTTCGGCGTTTCCAGCGTGAAGGCCAATGAGGAAGACGAGCAGATGATCAAGGAGCTGCAGCGCAACGCGGCCTTTATGGACCCCACCCGCGCGGCGGCGCATCTCATCGGCTCTCAGGGCGAGGCGATGAAGGCGGCGGCCGCCAACACCGGCGCCGGTCCCGCCATGGCTTTCATGGGCATGGGCATGGCCGGCCAGATGGGCGGCATGAACGCCCAGAACCTATTCCAGATGGGCCAGCAGCAACAGGCCCAGCAGCAGGCGGCGCAGCCCGCCCCCGCTCCCGCGGCGCAAGGCTGGACCTGCACCTGCGGTCAGGGCGGCATCACCGGTAACTTCTGCCCCAACTGCGGCAGCAAGAAGCCGGAGCCGAAGCCTGCCGGGGACAGCTGGCAGTGCGCCTGCGGCGCCACCGCCACCGGAAAATTCTGCCCGGAATGCGGCAAGCCCAAGCCCGCCGCCGCAGCGGACGGCTGGACCTGCACCTGCGGCGCGGTGAATAAGGGCAAGTTCTGTGCCGAGTGCGGCAAGCCCAAGCCTGCCGGAGTTCCTCAGTACAAGTGTGACAAGTGCGGCTGGGAGCCCGCCGACCCGCAGCATCCCCCCAAGTTCTGCCCTGAGTGCGGCGACCCCTTTGACGACGGGGACATCGTGTAATGAAACGGCGGATGATTTGGATTTTCCTGGCGGGCGCGCTGGTAGGGATCGTCCTTTCGGGCCTGTATAAGCATTTTGTCACGGACCAGATCATGGATGGGGGCAACGGCATGGAGAATCCGGATCAAAACCTGTTCCTGCTGGACGGGGACGGTACCTATGTGGACAATTCCCTCCTCTGGCCAGTGCTGGAGGGAACATGGGAAAGTCCGGAGGACGGCTGGCAGGCGGTCATCAGCGAGGAGGACGGCTTGACGCTCCGGTTGGACGGCGAGACCGTTCTGGAAACCCCGCTGGACTTCACCTACATCCCGCGTAAAAAGATACAGGACACGGGGCTGATGTTAGACAACCGTGTTCTTCAGAAGGCGGACGGCACGGAATTGGGGAAGATTCTGGACGTTTACCACTGTGCCGGGGCCGGCGAGGACAGCGGCAGACTGGAGCTGACGGTGGACTGGTCGGAAGCGGCGGACAAAGTAGTGGAGCTTCAGAAAATTGAAGAATAAGAGCGAATAGCAGATTTTTTGGCAAAATATCGTCCCCGGCCGCGGGAGCCACGGCCGGGGACAAGATCCCGGTTCCGGATGGACAATGCAATGTGAGTCGTTACGACGGCTGAAAACAACAGGAGGAAGCTATTATGGGATTGTTTGATAAGAAATACTGCGACATCTGCGGCGAGAAGATCGGACTGTTGGGCAATCGGAAACTGGAAGACGGCAACCTTTGTAAGGACTGCGCGAAGCAGCTCTCTCCCTGGTTCAGTGACCGCCGCCGCTCTACGGTGGAGGACATCAAGCGGCAGTTGGCCTACCGGGAGGAAAACCGGGGCAGGGCGTCCCAGTTCCGCACCACCCGCTCCTACGGCGAGGATTGTAAGGTCCTGCTGGACGAGGAGCATCGTTGGTTCACCGTTACCCGTGCCCGGGATCTGGCGGACGCCAACCCGGATATTCTGGACTACACCGCGCTGACCGGCTGCCGCGTGGACATTGACGAGAGCCGCACGGAGCAGAAGCGGGAGGGGCCGGACGGCAAGGAAGTCAGCTACAACCCGCCTCGCTACGAGTATTCCTATGACTTTGAAGTGATCATTTCCGTCAATAACCCCTACTTTGACGAAATGAAGTTCCGCCTGAACAACAGTTCTGTGTACATTGAGCCGCAGAACACCGTGCAGCGCCCCATGATGGGACAGCAGGGTATGATGGGCCAGCGTCCTATGGCGGGCCGTCCTCAGAGCGGCATGGCGGGTCAGCGGCCTATGATGAATCAGCCGGGCATGAACCAGCGTCCTATGGCAGGTCGGCCCCAGAGCGGCATGACACAGCGCCCCATGATGGGACAGATGAATTCTGTGGGCCGGATGAATACCATGGCTGCCGACTTCGATCCGGAGAGCAATTGGGAATATCGCAAGTACCGCGAAATGGGCGACGAGATCCGAGCGGCGCTGCTTCAGGTGATGGAGACCTCCCGTGGCGGCGCAGTTCAGACAGCCCCCATGCAGCAGGAGGCCCCCATGCAGCAGCAGGAGACCTTCGCTCCCGCTCCGGCAGCGGCCGGTCCGTGGACCTGCCCCGCCTGCGGCGGACAGAATGACGGAAAATTCTGCGAGTACTGCGGCGCGCCCAGAGGATAAGGGAAACAGATCGGAGAAAACGGCTCAACAGCGTCCGCCTGCATTTGCGGGCGGGCGCTGAACGGAAAATGAAGAAAGAAGGGTGAGAGCAAGCATGGCAGCACAGGTGACCAACTATCAATGCCCAAGCTGCACCGGCCCGCTGCACTTTGTAGGCGCATCCGGCAAGCTGGAGTGCGATTACTGCGGTGCTACCTATGATGTAGCGGAGATCGAGGCGCTTTACGCGGAAAAGGAAGAAAAGGCCGCGGCGGCGCAGCAGTCTGCTGAGGAAAAGACGGCAGCGGAATGGCAGGCTGCCGAGGAAGGCGGCTGGGAGATGCCGGACCTCAGCGCCGACTGGGGCGCAGAGGGCGACGGCATGAAGGCTTACAGCTGCCCAAGCTGCGGTGCGGAGCTGATCTGTGACGCAAGCACGGCGGCTACCTCCTGCCCTTACTGCGGCAACCCAACGGTGGTGCCGGGGCAGTTTGCGGGAACGCTGAAGCCGGACTTCGTGATCCCCTTCAAGCTCAGCCGAGAGGACGCCATCCGCAAGCTCAAGAAGCATTACAGGGGCAAGGTGTTCCTTCCCAAGAGCTTTTCCAAGGAAAATCACTTACAGGAGATCCAGGGGGTCTATGTACCCTTCTGGCTGTTCAGCGGTGAGGCGGAGGGCAATGCCCACTATGAGTGTACCCGGTCCCACAAGCGCACCGAGGGTGAGTATGAGGTGATAAAGACGGAGCACTTTGACGTGTACCGTGCCGGAACGATGCCCTTTGAAAAGGTACCGGTGGACGCCTCGACTAAAATGCCGGATGATCACATGGATTCCATCGAGCCTTACAATTACGATGACCTGAAACCCTTCTCCACGGCGTATCTGCCGGGCTTCCTGGCGGATAAGTTCGACGTGTCGGCGGACAAGAGCCGGGAACGGGCCGATGTCCGCTGTCTGGGCAGCTTGAAAAAGGCGCTGCAAGGCACCGTAACGGGATACGCGACCTGTTTCCCGAGGGGCGAACACGCAGACATCCAGCGGGGCAAGGTCCACTACGCGCTGCTGCCGGTGTGGCTGCTGAATACCAAATGGCAGGGCAAGGATTTCCTCTTCGCCATGAATGGACAGACCGGAAAGCTGGTAGGAGACCTGCCTGTGGACAAGGGGCGATTCTGGGGGATGTTTGCCGCCATTGCCGTGCCGCTGTCCGTATTGAGTTCGGTCATCGTCCTGCTGATGCGATAAGGAGGGACGGACATGAAAAGAAAAGTCACAGCTTTGCTGACGGCGCTCCTGCTGACGCTGACTCTGTGCGTCCCCGCTCTGGCGTGGACGGAATACGGTGCGATCTACGATGAGACCGACGCGCTGGGCTCGGACGAATTGTCCAATCTGGGTCAGTACACCCTGCCCCAGTTGACGGAGGCGCTTCACCTTGACCTGCGGGTGGACATATTTACCAATGAGGATGTGAGCGAGGGTACCACCGCCGGAGATATCGCCACATATGTTTACAAAGATTCCGGCTACGGCTGGGGCGAGGAAAAGGACGGCATCTCGCTGACGCTGGTGATGGAGCCTCTGGCGGACGGTTCTTACACCCTGGCGGAGACCGACTGGTGCGTCTACGCGATGCTGAGCGAGACGCGGGGCGACGGGCAGGAACTCTCCGGCTTGGTGTATGACGCGGTGGAGCCGTATATGACGGCGCAGGCGTGGGACGGTACGGATATGACCGTGAGCGCCGAGGCGCTCTGTCAGGCGGTGAACGCCATGGCGGCGACGGCGGCGGACTATCTCTCCGCAGACTTCCCAACGGAGGCGCAGCAGCCCGAGACCGTCCAGTCCGGCGAAGCGTCAAAGCTGGGCGATACCGGCATGAACTATGTGTTCGATCTGCGGGGAATGCTCTCCGACGGGGAGCGGGAACAGCTGGAGGATCGGGCCGAGGATATCGCCCTCCGCCGCAGCTGCGGCATCTATACCCTTTTTGTGGAGGACTTTACAGCTTACGGCTACGGTGACGATCCCTATACCGCCCTCTATCAGATCTACCACGCCGAAGGCCTTGGCGTGGGCGAGGACCGAAACGGCGTTATCATCATGCTGAGCATGAAAGAGCGGGACTACGCCATGTTCGTCTACGGCGAATGGGCGGAGTATGCTTTTGACCGATACGGCGAGAAGCAGTTGGAAGGCCGGTTCTTGTCCAACTTCAGCGACGGTGATTGGTATGGCGGCATATCCAATTACCTCACCGCCTGCGACGAGTTTTTGGAGCTGGCTGAGGCCGGAAAACCTGTGCGGTCCAGCCCCCTGCCGGCCATCGGCATTGCGGTGGCAGTCTCCTGCCTGATCGCGTTTCTGGTGTGCATGATCCTGAAGGGACAGATGAAGTCCGTGCGCAAGGGCGTTGACGCCAACGTGTATACCACGGCGGGCGGTGGATTGAAGCTGACGGACAGCTATGACCACTACACCCATACCACGGAGACCCGCCGTAAGATCGAGAGCGACTCCGGCGGCGGTGGCAGAAGCAGCGGAGGAACTGTAAGCCGCAGCGGCGGAGGCGGTCACGGCCGCAGCGGAAAATTCTGAGAAGGAGGCAGAATCATGAAGCGCTTGACTTTGCACCGGCTGGCGTCGGCGCTTCTCTGCCTGACGCTGGCTCTTAGCCTGACTGCCTGCGGAGGGAAAAAGAAACCGGCCCCGGCAGCGGGAAACGGCGGCGTAAAGGAGACGATCTCCGACAGCAGGACCGATCAGACCGGTCAGGCCGATCCTGTGAAGCCTTCCGAACCAGAAGCGGAGGTGGACCAGGAGCTGGTGGAGGAATGTCTCGACAAGCTGGGCTTTGATTTGGAATACGGCGGCTATCCCGGCGCCGCGGCCTATCTCGGCTACCGGGAGAAGGGGGACACCTCCAAGCTGTCGGACTGGATGCTGGAAAACTGCCTTGACCTGACGGCGGAGATGCCGGTCATGCTGACCATCCCCTCGGAGCGGGTCCTCGGTCCGGGGTACGGCAAGCTGTTCTGCGTCATTCCGCGGGGAGAGAACACCAGCCTTGCCGTGAATCACATCACATGGCAGTCTCAGGGCAACGGCCTGCATCCGGTGGCGGACGAAGTCCTCTACCGGGAGGAATATGCCCAGCCTGTTTTGCTGTTCGTCGATCCGGAGGAGCCGGATATGGAGGTCAACCTTGTGGCCGATGACGGCACGGTGGTGAACTGGTATCCGCAGGAGGACCTGTACGGCGATCTCATCCTGCCTGCCAGCGAGGAGGGCCGATTGCTGCTGTTCGACTTCTCCATCTACACGAACACCATCGCCATCGACCATCCCGAAGGCTGGGAGCCGTCCGGTGACGATTGGTGGTGGCCCCCTACGGATCTGGGGCTGGCCGATACCTCGTGGGATTGCGATGAGTGGACGCTGGAGCTGCATTACGGCGACTGTGACCCGGACTATGCGGGGCTGGCTAATCTGTACGAGTGCTATGACGACCGGATGGATCTGCGATTCTTCGGCGTATGGCGCATGGAGGATGACTGCCTGCGGCTGGATATGTCCGCCGGGGTGGGCAGCTCCCTCAGCGGCAGCTTCCCAGTGCTGATCTCCCCCTCCGGCGAGTATCTGTACTTCCAGCGCTCCCGCATCGGTGAGGGGATGCCCTTCCTGCAGGACGGCGAGGACTCCACTACCTTGAGCTTGCGCTACGGTTGATGAAACCTTTTATACGAAACAGACCCGGCAGCTGATTTTCAGCCGCCGGGTCCTTTTTGTTGGCTATATGCGTGGAAATTTTCTGTGGGTATCAGAAAGCAACGTGCATGAACAGGGCCACGCAGCAGAGAATGATCGCCAGAGGGACGTACACATACCGGCCCACATTGTACCAGAGATCGCCGCGTTTTTTCGTACTGCCGGTGTTGATGGCGTCCAGCAGGGCGTCCTTCTTCATCACGTAGAACCAGGAGACCGCGCCCAGTGTAGCGCCGATGGGGATGATATAAATGGACACCAGATCCATCCAGGGACCCCACTTGCTGATGGTCTCCATGCCGATGCCGAAGCCCAGGCACAGCGCGCCCAGCAGTATCAGGACGGTAACGCGGTTGAGCTTCGGGAACTTGTGCATCAGGGACTCCGCCACCACCTCAAACATATTCTGCAAAGAGCTGACGCCAGCGAAGATCATGGCCATATACAGGATGATGGCGAAAAGCTGGCCCATGGGGATGTCCTGCAGGATGGTGGGCAGAGTTACGAACAGCAGGCTGGGACCGGCGCCCACGTCCAGACCGTAGGAGAAGCAGGCGGGGATGATGACCAGAGCGGCTACCACGGCGGCAATGGTGTCAAAGAGGGCCGTGTGCTGGGCCACGCCCACCACGTCCTCGTCCTTGGAGAGGTACGCACCGTAAACGATCATGCCGCTGCCGGTGACGGACAGGGAGAAAAACGCCTGCCCCATAGCCCAGATCCAGATCATGGGATTCGTCAGGGCCTCCCAGCGGGGGGTGAACATAAAGACATATCCCTCCGCGGCGCCGGGCAGAAGGGCCACCCGCACGGCCAGGATCAGGAAAATCACAAAGAAGACAGGCATCATGACCTTGTTGGTCTTTTCAATGCTGCGGGCACCCAGGAACAGGGTCAGCAGCGTGCCCACCACCACAACGATGTGATAGGGGATCACGGAGTAGGGGGTGGAGGAGAAGGCGCCGAACCAGGCGGCGGTGTCCGTGGTCAGCAGTGTGCCCAGCAGGGAATCCACCAGAGCCTTGAGCACATAGGTGACGATGACGGCATAGCCGATGGCGATGCACAGGGAGCCAGCCAGAGGCAGCCAGCCCAGCAGACCGCCGACTTTGCCGGCAGACTTGCTGCGAGTGTCCCAAGCGTTTTCGTAAGCGCCCAGCGTACCGGTGGCGGCACGGCGGCCCATGGCAAACTCCGCCGGAAGGCCCACATAACTGAAAATAAAAACAAACAGCAGATAGATCAGTAAAAATGCGCCGCCGCCGTTGCTGCCCATTTTATTGGGAAAGCCCCAGACGTTGGCCATACCCACCGCCGAACCGACGGACGCAAGGATAAAGCCCCAGCGGCTCGCAAAGCTCTTGGTGTTTTTCTTGTGTTCCATGTTTTTCTCCCATCCAGCCGTAAAAAAACCGCACGGGATCGGGGCCCGTGCTATCGGCTTCTATCTGATCCCGGACTTCCGGGGGAAACAAACCCCTCACAGGGAGGGCGCTTTACTATTTTAAAGCTTTGCTGACAAAAAGTCAAGGGAGGAACAATAGTTGTCCGCAGTAAAAAATACGCCGCGAGGGAAAAATGACTTCTGCTGAAAACAAAGCGCCCGCCTGCGTGGAAACGCAGGCGGGCGTCAATGTATGGTCAGCGCAGGAGTTTTTCCAGATCGGTCTTCATGGTAACGGTGAACCGGGGCAGATCGTGGAGCCCCTTGGCCAGATCGGCGCACTTGGGCGTGGTCATCAGGGTCACAGGGAACAATTCGTCCACAAGGGCCTTGGCATCCGGGTCGGAGCAGCCGAAGGGATAGGCGAAGCAGGTGACGCCGCCCAGCTCCTCCGCGATCCGGTCATGGCTCAGCTGAATGTCGTCCAGCACACGGGTCTGAAAATCCGCGTCGGACTCGTTGGGACGGCGCTCCACGCCGTTGGTGCCGTCCTTTTCATAGTTGCCCTTGTCGCCCCCCAGATTGTGGAGCCGGTAGCTGTGGGATCCGATCTCCACCAGCCCGGACGCCGTCATCTCCCGCAGCTGCTGCCATGTGCAGAAATTGTCCGTAGGCAGATCCGGCATCAGCACAATGATGGAGATACAGGCTTTCACCCCGTATTCCCGCAGGATAGGATAGACCAGATCATAGTTGCTGCGGTAGCCGTCGTCAAAGGTGATGAGGATGGGCTTTTCCGGCAGGCTCTCCCCCGCCGCCAGCTCCCGGGGCAGCACCGGCGCATAGCCCATTGCCAGAACGGCCTCCAAGTCGGCGCGGAATTTGCTGGGGGTCACGGTCATGTCATTGCAGTCCTGCCCGTCCGGGACCATGTGGTGATACATGAGGACCGACAGCGGCTCCCGCACCGGCTGCGGTAATCGGTAAACGAATACGCTCAGGGCCGCGGACACCGCCAGCATTACCAGCGGCACGGCGGCGCAGAAAAATTTCTGCTTCATGCTTTCCATATACTTCCTTTTCATTGGATGCAGCCATTGCGGCCGTCCAATCGGTCAATGAATCCGCCGGTTATGTTCTTTTATTTTTGCCAGACTTTTCTGAAAAGATCCCCCTCAGGGGGCAAACGTCCCCTTCCAGCCGTCCGCCGTCTGGTACAGCAGGCCGGAGCGGGTATCCAGAAAGGCCCCGCCGCCGGGCATGGGTCCATATTCGCCATGATAAGCTCTGGCGCTGCTGTTCACCGTCTGCTGCTCCTTGGAGCGGTAGTTCCCCGGCACGAAAATGCGCTCGTTGGTGAAGGTGAAATGCTGGCCTGCCAGCAGTTCCGGGTCATACAGACCTGCCGCCGGTTCCGCGCTTTCCACCGTGACCCGGTTCTGCACGAAGGAATTTTCGTACTTGCTGCCCGGCGTCACCTGATGGATGGTCACATCGCCCACGGCGTCCAGCCAGCTCTGGGCCAGTTCCTCCCGGTTCCGGCCATCCGCCGGAACGATCAATCTGTCCACCAGCGCGTTGAATTCCGCCTCATCGTACCACTTCCGCAGATAGGTAAACACGGTGTTGCCGTCATATGGGGCAGAGGAGGTGGAGGCCGCCATCAGCCATGCGGTTTCCCCCGGTTCCTCGCAGCGCACGATAGAGGAATTCTCCCACGCGGTAATGGTGCAGCGTCCGTCCGGGCTTTGCAGGGTGATGCTGCTGCCGGAGGGATCGCTGTCCGAGGCCGTGGCCCAGTAAAAGCTGCCGGAAAAGCCCTGCGCCCGGACAGCGCCGCTGCCGTCGGAAACGCCAACGGTATAGTCGCCGCCCCGGACGCCGTCGGCAGGTTCCAGACGCATCTGCACCGCTCCGCCGCCGGTCAGTGCGTCCATCACAGCCTGCGCCCGGTAGGCCGCCTGAGACGAGCGGGCGGAATGCTCCAGAAAGTAGTCGTAGGCCTCCCACTGAGCGCCGTCAAAGGAGTGAGAACACCACGCCATGGTCTGCACCGCATCCAGATAAAGGCTCTGCTGCTCCGCTGTGCCCTCCTGCAAAATGACATCCAGCTTCTGGCATACGGTTTGCCGGTCCGTTTCGCTCATGGTGCTGAGCTGGGTCAGGAAGCTGCCGCCCTTGCCGTCATAAAGCTGAAACAGCAGTTCCTCCGGCGTGGCATCCGCCACGGAGGACAACCCCAGTTCCACCGCCCAGCGCTGCATCTCCGCCTCAAAGATCTCGGAGCCGGGGCCGGCGTCATTGATCATCTGTTCCTCAAGGAAGGTGTATTGACCATTCCGCTCGATGAAAAACAGATAGTGGCAGTAGGGATAGTCCGGCATGAGCCAGCCGTCCTCGTCCACATAGGCCCCGCCTGCCAGCATAACGTTGGCGGGCTTTTGGGCGTGGTACTCGTAATTCAGGTCATAGGCGATGAGCGCTCCGGTGGGATAGGCCCGGCGCCACGATTCCGCCACATATTCCACCCGCCAGTTATCAAGGTCGGCGCCGGAGTCGAATCCGCCGTTTTTGTAGTCCTGATAGGCTTTCTGCACGGTGGCCTTGGCTGCGGCCAGCACAGGCTCCGGTACATCGGGCGTTCCGACTACATGATCCGCTGTCTGGCTGTCCTTATCAGGCTTGTAGACCAGCAGTTCCCCATCCCGGTAGTAGAGATAGCGGGTGAAATCGGCGTCGGGCTGGGGATGCTCCGCCGTGGCCCACGCAGGCATGGACACAAAACCGCGGATGGTCAGGCGGCGGTAGTTGAGATCCCAGCTGGCGTGATCCCAGTAGTTCATTTCCGGCCAGGCATCCTGCAAAAGAGCCTTGACGTCAGCTTCGTAATACCGGCCGTCCCGCAGGAAGAAGATCTGTCCGGAAACGCCGGAGGCAGTACACAGCTCCAACGCGCCGTCCCCATTCAGGTCGATGGGCTGGGCGTCCCCCTTGGCGTGGGCCAGCAGGTAGGGCGTTCCGCTGTTGTCCAGATAGTAGTAATCCGTGACGGTGTCGATGTAGCCGCCCCGTCCCGGCCCGCCGGTGAGATAGTCCGAATAGGACACCGTAAAGCCGCTGTGACCCAGCAGATCGTGGAAGAAGAACAGCCGAACATCGTTGACATCATTCCAGCCGTCCAGCGCCGGTGCGGTGAAAAATACGTCGGCCTCCCACTGGGTAATGCCCTGCTGACTGCTGACCGCTTCCGCCCGCATGATTGCCGCGTAGATTGCCCCGTCTGTGGAGCGGTAAACCCGGAGGGAATATCTTTCGCCGCCGCTGCCGTCAACCGAGAAGCCGCCGCCCCGCTCCGCACAGTCATCGGAATGGCGGGTCAGGGACATCTTCTGCGGTTCGTAGGGCGTCAGGTCGTCCAGTGGGATCGTCATCCACGGATCTTCCTCCGGGTAGGCAAAGGCAGAGGGGGTAACGCTGTCCACCAGCAGGTGGGACACGAACCAATACTGTCCATCCCCCCGGTCCAGCAGAGTGACGCACTCGTTGGTTTCGCCGCCGTAGTAAAAATCCTTCCAGTAAAGCCGGATATAGCTGCCCTTCCGCTCACCGCCGGTAAAGGTGACAGAGCGGTAGTTGGTGTCGCCCTTGGTCAGATAGTAGGCGTCATAGTCCGGCAGGTAGTCAAACGCATCCAGATCCACCTTGTTGGTCTGGGCCAGCGTCAGGCCGGTGTTTTCCAGCAGAAAGGCGTCCATAGCCGCCGTGGTCAGCTTATAGGTGGGGCAGATCTGGCTGCCGTCCTCCGCTAACACGCCCAGCTGCTCCAGCTCCGCCTGACTGGGTGCCTCCCAGGTACCAACGCCGTTATAGAACAGGTCGAACAGGTTGATGTCCTGAGGGCCGGCATACAGGCAGGTGAGGAACTGGTTGTGGAGCGTGTGCTGCACGCCGCCAAATTCGTTGGTGGTCTGACTGTTGAAAAACTGCGTGTTGAAAAAGGCCAGCTCCTCCCCGGTGAGGGGACGGGTCACCCCCAGCAGGTCATCCGGCCTGCCGCAGATCTGGTTGGAGAGGATGCGGAGATTGCCGTCAGGCTGCGGTTCCACAGTGACTTTCGCCCAGACCTCTTCCCCGGAACCGGCGGTGTCTACCAGATACACGCCGCACTGCTCCGGCTGATAGTAGAGAGTCACGGTATCGCCGCTGCACTCTCCGGCATAGAAGCAGACGGAGCCGGGGGCGTTGGTGTCTCCATGGAAATGGTAATAGGCGTCGTAGTCCGAAAGGTAGGAGAAGCTGCCCATATTCAGCGCGTCGGTCTCCGCCAGCGTCAGTCCCGTCCACCGGGTCAGAACAGTGTCCGCCTGCTCCGCGGTGATGCGGATGAGATCCACCTCCGGATCGCTGCCGCTGTAGTAGGTGTCCGTCACTTCCTGACGCTCCGCATCGGAGACGGCCTGTTCCGGAGAGACGCCGTTGTAAAACAGCTGGTACATGTCGATGCTCCGGGGCTGGTCATAGACGGAGGTCAAAAACTGGACGGGACGGAGGCCGCAGTCATTCCCGGCAGAGTCCTGCCAGCGGTCAGCGGTGTTGAACGCCAGCGCGTACTCGGACAGCTCCTCGCCGGTCAGAGACCGCACGGAGGGCTTTGCCCCGGTGAAGGTGAGGGCGCATACCAGCGCGGCGGCGGTCACCACCGCCAGCAGAGCAACGCCCACGGTGCGGCGGTTTTCCGCGATGCGGGTGACGCGATCCTTCAATTCCCGCTTTCCTGCCGTCATGGTGGTGGCGGAGAGCAAGGGGCTTTCCGACCGTCCGGCCACGGGGATCAGCCGCAGCAGCGTTTGACCGTAAGGGATGCGCTCCGATTCTCCCAGCTGCCGCAGCGCGCCCTCGTCACAGGCCAGCTCGCAGTCCCGGCGGGAGACGATGGCGGCGATCCATACCAGCGGGTCGAACCAGTACACCGCCAGACACACGCACCGCAGCAGGCTCCACAGGGGGTCCAGATGGCGGGCGTGGGTGGTCTCGTGGATCAGAACATGCCGCAGGGTCTCCGGGGATTCCACGGCGGCGGGGGTCAGGTAGACGGTGGGGTGAAACAGGCCGAACAGACAGGGGGAGGGCAGATCCGCCGTCAGATACACCGGATAGGGGCAGTTTTCCACCGGGTAAGGTTTCCGGCTCCGGCGGAGACGAAGCATGAAGCGGAGGTTCGCAAGCAGGAACCACGCCGCCATGACATACATCCCGGTGTGCCAGACGGCTTTCAGAACGGGGGTCAGAGGGATCTGACTTTTATACTCGATGGAATGGGTGACATTTTTCCCGTCGGTAAACGTCACGGTGCTGTCCTCTGTGGCGGTGTCCACCCGGAAGGCCTGATAGGGGGCGGGGGTCTGGAAGACGCCCGGCGGGGCGGAGACAATGGTTTCCCGGTAGGGGGTCACATAC
>ENA-OYZF01000223-OYZF01000223.1-human-gut-metagenome-genome-assembly--contig:-NODE-223-length-28445-cov-7.256640_pt1 | contig 28445 bp, 28 predicted proteins | sample MGYA00244074_ERZ653472 | MGnify/ENA primary metagenome ERZ653472 (study PRJEB26926, sample SAMN06165179) | human gut metagenome | biome: ENVO:00009003; feature: ENVO:2100002; material: ENVO:00002003... | reverse complement strand
GGAGATGTGTATAAGAGACAGCCGTCACGCCCCTGATATAATACCAGATGCGTTCCAAAGACAGCAGGTGGCGCAAGCCGTAAGTCCTGCCGAGGATGGCAAATCGTTTCCGATTGCTTTACACCGTCCTTGTGTCCTTGGATACAGGGACGGTTTTCTTTTTGAACGCACCGACAAATTTTCCGGAGGTGAAATCAAAGAATGCCCAACGCAAAAGTTCTGTCTGAAAAGCAGGCCATCGTGGCGGCGCTGACCGAGAAGCTGCAGAATGCAGCCGCCGGTGTCATCGTTGATTACAAGGGCATCACCGTGGCAGAGGACACCGCTCTGCGCGCGGACTGCCGCGAGAACAACGTGGAATACGCTGTCATCAAGAACACCCTGCTGCGCTTTGCATTCAACAACGTGGGTCTCAACGAGCTGGATGATCAGCTCAACGGCACCACGTCCCTGGCCGTGTGCATGGACGATCCCGTCGCCCCTGCCCGCGTCATCGCTGACTATGCAAAGAAGCTCAATGGCAAGTTCGAGATCAAGGGCGGCTTCATGGAAGGCAAGGTCGTCTCCCTGGAGACCGTGAATGCTCTGGCTTCCATCCCCGCTCTGCCCGTGCTGCAGGCCCAGGTTCTGGGCACCATGCTGGCCCCCATCTCTGCTCTGGCCTGCGTGCTGAAGCAGATCGCCGAGAAGGACGGCGCTCCCGCCGAGGAAGCCGCCGCCGAATAAATTCCGGCACCACCCCGGGGCCTCTCCGCCCCACCCAAATCAAACAAATATCTTACAATTAGGAGGCTTATCAAAATGTCCGAGAAGATTACTGCTATGATCGAGGAAATCAAGGGCCTGACCGTTCTGGAGCTGTCCGAGCTGGTCCACGCTCTGGAGGAAGAGTTCGGCGTGTCCGCCGCCGCCATGGCCGCTCCCGCTGCCGGCGCTGCTGCTCCCGCTGCCGAGGAGAAGACCGAGTTCGACGTGGTCCTGACCGGTTTCGACGCCGCTCAGAAGATCAAGGTCATCAAGGTCGTCCGCGAGGTCATGGGTCTGGGTCTGGCCGAGGCCAAGGCTGCCGTCGAGGGCGCCCCCACCACCATGAAGGAAGGCCTGTCCAAGGAGGACGCCGAGGCTCTGAAGAAGCAGGTCGAGGAAGTCGGCGGCAAGGTCGAGCTGAAGTAAGTTTCACCCAAATAAAAAATGCTGCAAGCGCTGCGCTTGCAGCATTTTTTCGCGCTTTTTGTGGATTCTGGCGGATAAAATGCCGCGGAATTTTTCCGCTTGTGAAACTCGGCGGGGTCTGATATAATAGCCGTGTATAACTTCAGAAATCCTGCATAAAAGAAACAGAGGTGACGTCTTATCAAGACACAGAAAAAACCGGGGCTTTTCCGGCACCTGGGCCCTGTCCTGGGCCGCTATAAGGGCTGGACGGCAGCCGCCCTGATATTCGGCATCACCGAGGTGGTGCTGGAGCTGCTGATCCCCATGCTCATGTCCACCATCGTGGACGGCGGCCTGTACCGGGAGAGCACCTTCATGCTCCAGGGGCTGTTTTCCCCGGAGCTCATCGCCAACCGCAACTGCTTCGTGCTGACGGTGGGGGCCATTATGGTGGGCGTGGCCTGCCTGTCCATGGCCATGGGCGTGCTGGCGGCCCGCTGCTCCGCCATTGCCACCCAGGGCTTCGCCCGGAATATGCGCGGCACCCTGCTGGGGAAGATTGAGAGCTTTTCCTTTGCCAACATCGACCATATCTCCACCCCTCAGCTGATCACCCGGGCCACCACGGATATCAACACCCTGCGGGACACCATGCGTCAGTCCCTGGTGACCCTGTACCGGGCGCCGGTGATGGTGATCCTGGCCACGGTCATGAGCTTCATCGTCTCCCCGGGTCTTGCGCCCCTGCTGCTGATCTGCATCCCCCTGCTGGTGGTGCTGATGGTGATCCTGCTGAAGGTGGGCCAGCCCCGCTTCAAGCGGATGCTGAAGATGATGGACGGCATGAACCAGGCCGTCCGGGAGAATCTGGTGGCCAGCCGGGTGGTGAAGGCCTTCGTCCGGGGCGGCTACGAGTCCAAGCGCTTTGACAAAACCACCGACGATCTGCGGCAGGCCCAGCTGGGCGCAGGGAGACTGTTTACCCTGTCCGGCCCCATTACCATGGGCATTATGTGGACGTGCAGCGTGCTGATCCTGTTTTTCGGCGGCCGGGAGATCATTTTCCGGACCACCGGCCTGCTGACCGGCCAGCTGGTGAGCCTGGTGAACTACGCCGGCATGGCCGTGAACTCCCTGTCCATGATCAGCTGGCTGGTCATGTCCCTGTCCCGGGCCCAGGCCTCCCTGGTCCGCATCAACGAGGTGCTGGACGAGGAGATCGACATCACCGACGGCCCCTCCGACGCCGCAGTGGAAAGCGGCAGCATCGACTTCGAGGACGTGTGCTTCAGCTATACCCGGGACCCCGACAAGCTGGCCCTGCGCCATGTGACCCTGCACATCGCCTCCGGCGAGACCATCGGCGTCATCGGCGGCACCGGCGAGGGCAAGTCCACCCTGGTGAGCCTGATCCCCCGGTTTTACGACGCCCTGTCCGGCACCGTGAAGGTGGACGGCCGGGACGTCCGGGAGTATACCCTGGAAAATCTGCGCAGCGGCGTGTCCATGGTGCTGCAGAACGGCTCCCTGTTCTCCGGCACCATCGCCGACAACCTCCGCTGGGCAGACCCCAACGCCACCCTGGCCCAGATGCAGGCCGCCTGCGCCATCGCCCGGGCCGACGAGTACATCGACCGCTTCCCCGACGGCTATGACACGGTGCTGGAGCAGAACGCCGCCAACCTGTCCGGCGGCCAGCGCCAGCGGCTGCTGATCGCCCGGGCCATCCTGAAAAAGCCCAGGATCCTGATCCTGGACGACTCCACCTCCGCCGTGGACATGGCCACCGACGAGCACATCCGCCGCTGTCTGCGGACGGCCCTGCCCGGCGCCACCAAGGTCATCATTGCCCAGCGCATCAACTCCATCATGTCCTGCGACCGCATTGTGGTGCTGGACCAGGGGCGTCTGGCGGACATGGGCACCCATCAGGAGCTGCTGTCCCGCAGCCATATTTACCGTGACGTGTACGAGAGCCAGATGAGAGAGGGGGCGGTGGATCATGCCGCGAGTTGACCTGCAGAAATATAATAAAAAGGTAGAGAACCCCTTCGCCATCCTGTGGCGGCTGGTGTGCTACTTCAAGCACTGCCGCCTGCTGCTGACGGCGGCCATGCTGTCGATTCTGGCCTATGTGGCCGCCACCATCGGGGCTGCCTACTGCATGAAGCCCCTGACAAACCTGCTGGAGGCCAGCGGTGCGGCTCCCAACGAGACGTATGCCAAGTACATCAGCCTGATCCTGGGCCTGGCGGGCCTGTATCTGCTGTCGGCCCTGACCAACTATCTGCTGAACCGCCTGATGCTGGAGTGCAGCGCCATCATCATGAAGCAGCTGCGCACGGAGCTGTTCGACACCATGCAGCGCCAGCCGGTGCGGTTCTTCGACGAAAACAAGACCGGCGCTCTGATGAGCTACTACACCAGCGACATCGAGGCCACCAACGAGCTGCTGCAGCACAGCATCACCCAGCTGGCCATCTCCATCACCTCCCTGGTGGGCACCGTTGCCATGATGCTGGCCCTGTCCATGCGGCTGTTTGCCATCATGGTGGTGCTGGGGGCCATCGTGGTGCTGGTGGTGCGGGTCACCACCAAAATCAGCAAGCGCACCTACGCCAGCCAGCAGCGCCTTACCGCCGCCGTCAGCGGCTATATGGAGGAGATGATTACCGGCCAGCGTGACGTGAAGGTGTTCACCCACGAAAAGGAGGTCATGGAGCAGTTCGACGTCATCAACCAGGACCTGTGCAAGGCCTCCACCACCGCCACCACCGTCACCTCCATGGTGGGCCCCATTCTCAACAACCTGTCCCACATCTTCTACGCCATCACCTGCGCGGTGGGCGTCCTGTGGCTGACAGGGGAGGGAGCCGGCGGCATCCTCATCGGCTTTTTGCAGTATGTCCGCACCTTTGCCGACCGCGTCAGCCAGATCTCCGAGCAGTTCAACGCTCTGATGATGGCCCTGGCCGGTGCCGAGCGGATTTTTGGCATCCTGGACCTGCCTCCCGAGGAGGACCAGGGCCAGGTGACCCTGGAGCAGAAGGGCGACGACTACCACTGGCGTATGCCGGACGGCACCCTGGTGCCCCTGCGGGGCGATGTACGCTTTGACCATGTGGACTTTGCCTATGTGCCGGAAAAGCCGGTGCTGCGGGACCTGTCCCTGTACGCCAAGCCCGGCCAGAAGATCGCCTTCGTCGGCTCCACCGGCGCGGGAAAAACCACCATTACCAATCTCATCAACCGGTTTTACGATATCCAGGCCGGCTCCATCACCTACGACGGCATCGACGTGCGCAACATCCGCAAGGACGACCTGCGCCGCTCCCTGGGCATCGTGCTGCAGGACACCCACCTGTTCACCGGCACGGTGATGGAGAACATCCGCTACGGCCGCCTGGACGCCACCGATGAGGAGTGCATGGAGGCCGCCAAGATCGCCAACGCCCACTATTTCATCTCCCACCTGCCCCAGGGGTACGACACCGTCCTCTATTCCGACGGCGCCAACCTCAGCCAGGGCCAGCGCCAGCTGGTGGCCATCGCCCGGGCGGCGGTGTCCCGGGCTCCGGTGCTGATTCTGGACGAGGCCACCTCCTCCGTGGACACCCGCACCGAGAAGCTCATCGGCCAGGGGCTGGACGGCCTGATGGCCGGGCGCACCGTGTTCGTCATCGCTCACCGGCTTTCCACCGTCCGCAACGCCAACGCCATCATGGTGCTGGAGCAGGGCCGGATCATCGAGCGGGGCGACCACCGGGAGCTGCTGGACCAGAAGGGGAAGTACTATCAGCTCTGCCACAACATGATTGAATTGACCTAACCGTTCACCGAAAACATCTGCGAGACATAACTGCGTGTCGCTAATCTGCGGCGAAAGTTAGCGGATAAAAACAGCAGAAAATCCGGCGCAAGAGAATAAAAATATAAAGAAAATGGATAATTGTCATTTTTTTGGAATATTCACAGAAAGTTCAATCTTAGTGTTGAAAAATCTATTGTTTCATGATAGAATTAGGAAAACATTTTAATCCTGGGCGGCGATAAGTAAAATGCACAAAAACCGTCCGCCATCGGCGAACAGACTGGTGCGTAGTGGACAGCGAGCCATGGACGCACCCAGCCGTCCCCAAAGGAAAGATCATGGCAGAAAAGAATAAAAAGCGCGGCGGACGCCGCGCCCACCTCAACGATTTCCATGTGAATCTTGCCGGTGATTATGTATATACCGGCACCCACTACTCCTATGTGGACCAGGGCCGCAGCCGCGACCGGGTCCAGCGGGAGCTACTGGGACTGAGCGTTGCCGTCATGCTGGCCGTGGTGGCCGGCGGCTGCAGCGATGCCCCCGCCATGCTGAACTGCTGGTACGTCATCCTCCCCTATATCTGCGAGGCCGCCGCGGCGGTCAGCGTGATCTGGGCGGTGCTCCGGCTGCGGAAGGCGGAGGAACCCATCCGGGAGTACATTTATAAAAAGAGCGTGCAGGCGCTGCCCCACCGGGCCATGCTGTGCATGATCTTCGCGGGCCTGGGCTTCGTGACCATGGTGCTGTACCTGGTGATGAACGGCTCCGGCGGCCGCGTGGCCTCCGTGATCGCCTACCTGGCGCTGAAGGCGCTGGTGGCCGGGGGAGCGTGGCTTCTCTGGCGGTATATGCTGACCCTCAAGTGGGAAAAGCTCCCCGCCCGCGACTTGGATACGCCTCAGGCGTGATCCACCAATTTCTTTTGTGAACTCCGGGCTTCTGCCCGCGTTCAAAAATATTTAAGGAGGATTCCAATGAAGAAAGCTACCCGTATCTTGGCTCTGGTACTTTGCGCTGTCATGTGCCTGGGCCTGTTCGTTGGCTGCGGCAACAAAGGCAAGCAGAACAGCGACACCCCGTTGGTCGTGGGTTATTCCCCGTTCAACAGCAAGTTCTCCCCCTTCTTCTCCGAGACCGCTTATGACCAGGACGTCTGGAAGATGACCGCTATCGGCCTGCTGAACAGCGATCGCCAGGGCTCCATCATCATGAAGGGTATCGAAGGCGAAACCAAGGCCTACAATGGCACCGACTACACCTACTATGGTCCCGCTGACTGCGAGATCGTGGAGAACACCGATGGCACTGTGGACTACAACTTCAAGCTGCGCGAGGACCTGAAGTTCTCCGACGGCGAGCCTATCACCATCGATGACGTCATCTTCTCCATGTACGTCCTGTGCGATCCTACCTACGACGGCAACAGCACCCTGTTTGCTCTGCCCATCGAGGGCATGGATGCTTACCGTTCCGGTATGGACACCCTGTACAACCTGATGCTGGCTGCCGGCCGCGACAACACCGACTTCTCCAAGTGGAAAGAGGCGGATCAGACTGCCTTCTGGGCTGACGTGGATCAGGCCGGCGTGAAGTTCGTCCAGGCCATCATGCAGTACTGCATTGCCCAGGGCGCTAACGCCGAGGGCGATTCCGTTTCCGCCTGCATGAAGAACTGGGGCTTCGAGCTGCCCGCCGATGCTACCGAGGCTGATGCCTTCAACGCCATCGTCGCCAAGTATCCCTCCCTGGCCGAGGCTGTCGACGCTGAGAAGCCCGAAGGCACCACCTTCACCAGCCTGCTGAACGACTACGAGACCAAGTACGCCAAGGGTATCGAGACCGGCACCTCCGCTGCCAACATCTCCGGCATCAAGAAGACCGGCGACTACAGCATGACCGTCTCCCTGACCCAGGTCGACGCCACCGCCATCTATCAGCTGGGTGTGACCATCGCCCCCATGCACTACTATGGCGAGAAGACCAAGTATGACTACGACAACAACAAGTTCGGCTTTGACAAGGGCGATCTGAGCCACGTTCGCGAGAAGACCACCACCCCCCTGGGTGCTGGCCCCTACAAGTTCATCAAGTTCGAGAATGGTACCGTGAACTTCGAGGCTAACGATTCCTACTATCTGGGCGCCCCCAAGACCAAGTATGTCAACTTCCTGCAGACTCAGGAAGACGATAAGCTGAACGGCGTCGTCACCGGCACCGTGGATATCACCGATCCTTCCTTCAGCTCCACCACCGTGGACGCCATCAAGGCTGCCAACAAGAACGACGATGTCAACGGCCCCGCCATCACCACCGATACCGTGGATAACCTGGGCTATGGTTACATCGGCATGAGCGCCAACACCATGAACGTCAACAAGGAGCCCGGCTCCGATGCCTCCAAGGCTTATCGTAAGGCTTTCGCCACCGTTCTGGCTGCTTACCGCACCGTCGCCATCGAGTCCTACTATGGCGAGCGCGCTTCCGTCATCAACTACCCCATCTCCAACACCTCTTGGGCTGCTCCTCAGGCTGCCGACCCTGGCTACAAGGTCGCTTTCTCTGTGGATGCTCAGGGTAAGGACATCTATACCTCCGACATGACCGACGAGCAGAAGTATGAGGCCGCCCTGCAGGCTGCCCTGACCTTCTTCGAGGCCGCCGGCTGCAAGGTCGAGAACGGCAAGGTCGTCTCCAACCCCGAGGGTGGTATGGATACCGCTAACTACGCCATCGAGCGCGAGGCCCTGATCCCCGCCGACGGCAAGGGCGATCACCCCTCCTTCATGATCCTCACCGAGGCCTCCAAGGCTCTGGAGAAGATCGGCGTGCACCTGATCGTCACCGACCTGTCCGACAGCACGCAGCTGTGGGATACCATCGAGGCCGACCAGGCTGACATGTTTGCTGCCGCTTGGAGCGCCACCGTGGATCCTGATATGTATCAGATCTACTTCTCCGGCATGGACGGCAAGGCTGCCGGCGGCTCCAACTACATGTACGACATCAACGATGCCGAGCTGAACCAGCTGATCCTGGATGCCCGCGCTTCTCTGGACCAGAGCTATCGTAAGACTCTGTACAAGTCCTGCCTGGACATCATCGTTGACTGGGCCGTTGAGGTTCCTGTCTATCAGCGTCAGAACGCCATCATCTTCTCCACCCAGCGTGTCAACATGAACACTGTTACCCCCGACATCACCACCTTCTATGGCTGGCTGAGCGAGGTCGAGAAGATCGAGCTGAACTGACAAAGTTCCGCACCCAAGACCTGTACGACAACATAGGTTAAGTCACAAGGTACGCCCCCGGCGGCTCCGGCCGCCGGGGGGTGCCCCGACTGCATATCAAGGAGCGACCCGGGCGGGGCCGGGGGTGTTGCTTGATGTGCAGTGGGTAGTCTATAGGGAGGGGCGGAACAGACGTGTTCCGCCAATCTGCATCACTGTATCATCAGATCGGAGGGTTATCAGTGCGCAAATACATCATCAAAAGAATTCTAATCTCAATCGTCATCCTGTTCCTTGTCGCATTCGTCATCTACGCATTGATGCGCTGTCTCCCCACGTCCTACGTGGAGGCTATGGCGCGTCAGAAGTCCATGCAGCCCAACTCCAAGTCCTTTGAGGAGTGGATGGAGCAGCTCACCAGAATGTACAATCTGGACGTGGGCATTGTTCCCGGCTTCTTCAAATGGCTGGGTCAGATGCTGACCTTCAACTTCGGCGACAGCTGGCTGTGGACCAAACCCGTCACGGAAGTATTCAACAGCTGCGTGTGGATCTCCTTCTTCATGGGCCTCATCGCCTTCGTGCTGGAGATCATCATCGCGATCCCCCTGGGCGTCATTGCCGCCACCAAGCAGTACAGCAAGACGGACTATGTCATTTCGGTGCTGGCTCTGGCCGGTATTTCGCTGCCCACCTTCTTCTTTGCTTCTCTGCTGAAGCTGGTTTTCTCCGTGAAGCTGGGCTGGTTCGACCTGTATGGTCTCACCGGCCGCAATCACGAGCAGCTCTCGGCCTTCGGGAAGCTCCTGGACATGGGACATCATCTGGTTCTGCCCATCGTCACCCTGGTGGTTATCAGTGTCGGTTCCCTCATGCGTTACACCCGCACCAACATGCTGGAGGTGCTCAACGCTGACTTCATCCGCACGGCCCGGGCCAAGGGTCTGTCCGAGCGCAAGGTCATCTATCACCATGCGTTCCGCAACACCCTGATCCCCCTGGTCACCATCATCGGCGGTTCTCTGCCCGGCCTGTTCTCCGGTGCACTGATCACCGAGACGCTGTACTCCATCCCCGGCATCGGCTACATTTCCTACCAGTCCATGGTGGGCGGCGACATTCCGTTCTCCATGTTCTACCTGGTCTTTATGGCCGTGCTGACCCTGTTGGGTAACCTGATTTCTGATATTCTGTACGCCGTGGTCGATCCTCGCGTACGCATCGCTTAAGAAGGGAGGAGGAAATAAAATGGCAGATCGCAAAGATAAGATCAATGAGCAGCAGGTCGAGCAGGAGATCCGTGAGGAGATCCGCGAGGAAATGAAGCACGCCGACCAGGAGCCTGCTCAGGAGCAGTATTCTCTGAACGATGACCGTCGTGTTAAGGTCCTTTCTCCCGGTATGCTGGTGGCCAAGCGCTTCATCCGCAACCGCATGGCCGTCACCGGTCTGGTCATCCTGGTTTTCATGTTCGTGTTTTCCTTCATCGGCGGCCTGATCTCCCCCTATGGTCAGGACCAGTTCTTCTACACCGATAAGACCATCCGCCGTGACTTCGGCGCAGCCAAGGAAAACACCGAGTTCCAGTACGCCAGCAACAACGACGAGGTGTTCGGCCTCACCGCCCAGGCCAGAGCTATGCTGGCCATCCAGCAGGGGAAGACCACCTTCTCCAACAAGAGCGACAACTTCACCCTGACCAAGGTTTCCGACGACTTCTATTCCGTGGAATACAACGGTCAGGTGGTGGGCTACGCCGGCAAGGAGCTGGTGAACGCCTCCGCCAAGGACAGCACCCTGTCCTTCGAGTTCAACTATCAGGCCCTGCTGGCCTCCGCCTCCGGCGCTAAGGAATTCACCGCCGACGGCGTAGCCTACACCCTGGCTGAGGATGGCAGCATCACCTCCCAGGACGGTGCCGATGTGGCCTATGTCAGCAACATCATCGTCAACGCCATTTCCCCCGACGTGTTCCTGAGCCGCGACTTCAAGGAGAAGCTGTATGCCGCCATTGCCACCGCTGAAAACGGCAAGGCTGCCTTCAGCTATACCGACGAGTCCCTGATCGTCGCCGAGGAGCCTGAGGAGGACCCCGACACCGAGGAGCCGTCCTCCGGCATCAACACCGAGGATCCCAACGCTCCCACCCAGGAGGATACTCCCACCAGCGCCACCGCTGAGTACGATCTGGAGTATGATCCCGCCACCATGAGCTGGAAGATCCTCCAGGAGAAGCCCAGCCGTCAGTACGATCAGTATTCCTTCCCCAGCAAGGACCACTGGCTGGGCACCGATATGTACGGTATGGATATGCTGACCCGCCTGATGTACGGCGGCCGCGTCTCCCTGCTGATCGGCTTCATCGTCATCATCATTGAGACCGTCATCGGCGTGATCTTCGGCGGTATCTCCGGCTACTTCGGCGGCTGGGTGGATAACCTGATCATGCGTATCGTCGATATCTTCTACTGCATCCCCTCCATGCCCATCATCATTATTCTGGGCGCGGCCATGGATGCATCCCGCGTGGACCCCACCATCCGAATGGTCTACTTAATGCTGATCCTGGGCTTCCTGGGCTGGGCCGGTATCGCCCGTCTGGTCCGCGGCCAGATCCTGTCCCTGCGTGAGCAGGAGTACATGACCGCCGCCGAGGCCTGCGGCCTCAGCGTGTCCCGCCGGATCTTCAAGCACCTGATCCCCAATGTCATTCCCCAGCTGATCGTCACCTGCACCATGGGCCTGGGCAGCGTCATCATCATGGAGGCTACCCTGTCCTTCCTGGGCCTGGGCGTCAAGTTCCCCTTCGCTTCCTGGGGCAATATCATCAGCGACGTCAATAACACCCACGTTCTGACCACCTATTGGTTCATCTGGATCCCCGCCGGCGTGCTGCTGCTGCTGACGGTTCTGGCATTCAACCTGGTTGGCGACGGTCTGCGGGATGCCTTTGACCCGAAGATGAAGCGCTGAGGAAGGAGGAGATCATATGGCTAAGAAAAACGAAAGCGGCTATCTGTCCGCCAAGGAGTCTCGCCGGATTTCCCGGGAGAACCGCAAGATCACGGACCAGTTTGAAAAGCTGCACAAGCGCAAGAACGTGCCTGAGGAGGAGTTCCTCACCCAGATGCACGACCAGAATAACTCCCTGGAGATCGAGAACCTGCATACCTACTTCTTCTCTGACGTGGGTACCGTCCGCGCCGTGGACGGTGTCTCCTTCGACGTGCCCATCGGCAAGACCGTGGGCGTGGTGGGCGAGTCCGGCTGCGGCAAGTCCGTTACCAGCCTGTCCATCATGCAGCTGCTCCAGCGGCCCCAGGGCCAGGTGGTGGAGGGCGAGATTCGCCTGAATCTCGGCAATGGCAAGGCCTACGACATCACCAAGACCCCCATTGAGCAGATGCAGAAGCTCCGCGGCAACTACATGTCCATGATTTTCCAGGAGCCCATGACCAGCCTGAACCCGGTGTTCCGCATCGGCGCCCAGCTGGACGAGGTCATTGCCCTGCACGACGGTGAGGGCAAGACCCCCGAGGACATCAAGGCCCGCTCCATCCATCTGCTGGAGATGGCCGGCATCGCCAACAGCGAGGGTGTCTATAAGATGTACCCCCACGAGTTGTCCGGCGGTATGCGTCAGCGTGTCATGATCGCCATGGCCCTGTCCTGCAATCCCCGCCTGATCATCGCCGACGAGCCCACCACGGCTCTGGACGTGACCATCCAGGCCCAGATTCTGGACCTGCTGCGCAACCTGAAGGATAAGATCAACTCCTCCATCATGCTGATCACCCACGACCTGGGTGTCATCGCCGAGATGGCCGACTATGTGGTGGTCATGTACGCTGGCCGCGTGGTGGAAAAGGGCACCGCCCAGGAGATCTTCGCCAATCCCGCTCACCCCTACACCATCGGCCTGATGGCCTCCAAGCCCATGGTCGGTAAGAAGGTGGATAAGCTGTATTCCATCCCCGGCAAGGTCCCCAACCCCATCAACATGCCCAACTACTGCTATTTCAAGGATCGCTGCGAAATGTGCGTGGAAGGCTGCCAGGGTGAGTATCCTCACATGATCCAGCTGTCCCCCACCCATATGGTCAGCTGCTACCGTTACTACGGAAAGGAGGACGCTCAGAATGGCTGATGTCAAGAAGACCGCTGAGGAGCAGGTCCAGTACGATCCTCAGTATATCCTCCAGGTCAAGGACCTGAAGAAATACTTCCCCATCAAGGGCGGTATGCTCAACAAGACCGTGGGTTACGTGAAGGCCGTGGACGGCGTCACCTTCAACCTCAAGCGCGGCACCACCATGGGTCTGGTGGGCGAGTCCGGCTGCGGCAAGACCACCACCGGCCGCACCATCCTCCGTCTGTCCGGCGAAAAGACCGACGGCCAGGTGCTGTTCAACGGCCAGGAGGTCTATGACCTCAACGCCAAGGAGATGCGCGACATGCGCACCAAGATGCAGATCATCTTCCAGGACCCCTTCTCCTCTCTGCAGCCCCGTATGCCCGTGGGCGAGATCATCGGCGAGGCCGTCCGTGAGCACGGACTGGTCTCCAAGGAGGAGTTCGACGACTACATCGACAAGGTCATGGACGACTGCGGCCTGCAGTCCTTCCACAAGGACCGCTATCCCCACGAGTTCTCCGGCGGCCAGCGCCAGCGTATCTGCATCGCCCGCGCTCTGGCTCTGAAGCCCGAGTTCATCGTCTGCGATGAGCCCGTGTCCGCTCTGGACGTGTCCATCCAGGCCCAGATCATCAACCTGCTGAAGGAGCTCCAGGAGCAGTACAAGTTCACCTACCTGTTCATCTCCCACGACCTGTCCGTGGTGGAGCACATCTCCGACACCGTGGGCGTCATGTACCTGGGCAACCTGGTGGAATACGGCGCCACCGAGGATATCTTCAAGAATCCTCTGCACCCCTACACCAAGGCCCTGTTCTCCGCCATCCCCGTGCCGGACCCCACGGCCAAGATGAACCGCATTGTGCTGGAGGGTTCCATTCCTTCCCCCGCCAATCCCCCCGCAGGCTGCAAGTTCCACACCCGCTGTGCCCAGTGCATGGAGCAGTGCAAGACCGAGGTGCCCGAGCAGCGTGAGATCGAGCCCGGCCACTTCGTGGTCTGCCACCTGTACGACCAGAAGTAATGGCCAGGAAGGAAAAACACTGGGAGGACGACGACGGCCGCACCATAGCGGACATGTCCCAGGTGAAGCGTCCGTCGCTGTTCGGCAATCTGCCCGGCAGCGCTTACCAGCGGGAGGAGCAGCCGGAGGAGCGGGAGGAAGCCAAGAAATCTCCCCCCTGGGTTGACAATTCCCTGAGCAAGCAGGACCGGCACGCCTTCTTCTTCGGAACCATGAAGGCGTCGCTGCTGATCTGTGCGGCTTATCTGGTGGGATTCGGAGTGTTTATCCTGATTCTGACGCTTCTGTTCCGCTGATTGCGGAAAGATCAGACCCCAAAAGGGGCGTCCTCCAGCCGGAGGACGCCCCTTTTTATACGCATTATCGAAAAATGGGAGGATTATTATGATTTCATCCATGCTGCAATACATTCAGAAAAGCCCCGACTGCTTCCACGCGGTGGAGAATCTCCGGCAGCGTCTGCTGTCCGAGGGTTACACCCAGCTGACGGCAGGGGAGTGGACCCTGATCCCCGGCGGGAAGTATTTTGTCACCAAGAACGGATCCTCGCTGATGGCCTTTCGTGTACCCCAGGACCGCCCCACGGGCTTTGTGCTGACCGCCAGCCACTCCGACTCTCCCTGCTTCCGCCTGCGGGACCACGCGGAGCTTACCGGCGAATTTGTCCGCCTGTCCGCCGAACGCTACGGCGGCATGATCAACGACTGCTGGCTGGACCGCCCCCTGAGCGTGGCCGGCCGGGTGCTGGTCCGCCGGGAAAACGGCCTGGACATGCGCCTGGTGGATATGAAGAAGGACATGGCCCTGATCCCCCGGGTGGCCATCCACCTGAACCGGGACGGCAACAACGGCACCAAGTATAACCCTGCCCAGGACCTGGTGGCCCTGTACGCCGGCGGGGAGCAGAAGGGCAGCTTCGACCGGGAGATCGCCGCCGCCGCCGGGTGCCAGCCGGAGGACATCGTGGCCCGGGACCTGTTCCTGTACAACAACCAGCCCGGCACCGTCTGGGGCCCGGCAGGGGAGTTCCTGTCCGCCCCCCGGCTGGATGACCTGGCCTGCGTATTCGCCTGCACCCAGGGCTTCCTGACCGCCCATGAGACCACCGCCATCCCGGTGCTGTGCGTGTTCGACAACGAGGAGATCGGCTCTGAGACCAAGCAGGGCGCGGCCTCCGCCTTCCTGCCGGAGACGCTGATGGCCATCACCACCGCCCTGGGCCTCACCTCCGGGGACTATCGCCGCCTGGTGGCCAACAGCTTCCTGCTGTCCTGCGACAACGGCCATGCCCGCCACCCCAACCACCCGGAGCTGGCGGACGCCAACGAAGCCCCGGTGCTCAACGGCGGCGTGGTGGTGAAGCACTCCCCCCGCTATGCCACCGACGCCGTCTCCGCCGCCGCCTTCCAGGAGATCTGCCGCCGGGCTCAGGTGCCCACCCAGCACTACGCCAACCGTCCCGACCAGGCCGGCGGCGCCACCCTGGGGAACATCGCCAACACCAAGCTGCCGGTGAACACCGTGGACATCGGCATGGCCCAGCTGGCCATGCACTCCTGCTTCGAGACCATGGGCAGCCGGGACGTGGCCCACTTCGTCCGGGCGGTCACCGCCTGCTACGAGGCCGCTCTGACCTTCACCGACACCCAGGTGACTCTGGGCTGAGCCGCATTTTTCACCCCAAAAGAGGGCTGTCTCGTGACGAGACAGCCCTCAGCTTGTCAAAGAAAGCCTCGCAGAGTTTGCCGCCCGCAGGCGGCAAAGCAAGTTTGGTCCGTTTTTTGCGGCGGCGCCCCCCAAGGGGACTTCCGTTGGGCGTGTACGTCGCAAAAAACACTTCTCAGTCTGCAAGTGTGGAATTTGTTCGCTTTCAGCGAACAAATTATGCGCGCGGCAGACTGCAAGCCTTTTGCCAAAAAAGGGCTTTGCCCTTTTTTGACAGTCATAAAGAGGGCTGTCTCGTCACGAGACAGCCCTCTTTGTATGTATTTTGATGAGATAGCACAGGAGGAAGGAATCAAAGACCTCCGTTTTCCTCCTGCAAGTACCCGAACTCCTCCTGAAACAGGTCATCGGCATAGGCCCGCAGCTTCCGGCAATAGTCGTCATAGGCCGCCATCATCCGCACGGCCTCCGGCGTCAGCTCCGCGCCGCCGCCGCCTCGTCCGCCGGTGACGGAGTGCAGCAGAGGAAAGCCCAGGGCCTCCTGAGCCTTTTTGGTAATGGTCCACGCCTTGGAATAGGCCATGTTCATGGACATGGCCGCCGCCCGCAGCGAGTGCAGCTCCTGCACCTTCCGCAGCAGCTGCGCCATTCCCGGTCCGAAGCACTTCTCTCCGCAGAACAGCCGGACCGTCAGGTTGTACGTCATTTTCTCATCCATGCCCCTATTGTACCAGCTTCCGGGGTCCCCGTCAACCTTGACGCAGCCGCAAAAACGTGTTATTCTTGGGAAAACGGCAAGAAATCGAGGAGCTTTTATGAAAATTCTCATTCGCGGCGCCGGGGACATCGCCACCGGCATCGCCCTGCGCCTGTACCGGGCCGGGATGCAGGTGGTCATGACCGACCTGCCCGCCCCCACGGCCATCCGCCGGACGGTGTGCTTTTCCCAGGCCATTATCCTGGGGGAGATGACGGTGGAGGACGTCACCGCCCGCCGGGCGGAGACCCCGGGCCAGGCGGAGGCCCTGCTGGCCCAGGGGCTGACCCCGGTGCTGGCGGACCCGGACTGCACCTGCCGCACCCGCCTGCGGCCGGATGCCCTGGTGGACGCCATTCTGGCCAAGCGCAACCTGGGCACGAAAATGGACGATGCGCCCATTGTCGTGGGCATCGGCCCGGGCTTCACGGCGGGGGAGGACTGCCATGCCGTGGTGGAGACCATGCGGGGCCACACCCTGGGCCGGGTGATCTACCGGGGCAGCGCCCTGCCCAACACCAACATTCCCGGCCTCATCGGCGGATATGCCGGGGAGCGGGTGCTGCGGGCCCCGGCTGATGGGATTTTCTGCCAGAAGCTGGAAATCGGCGCGGTGGTCCGGGCCGGAGACGTCGCCGGAGAGGTGGCGGGCCAGCCCATGAAATGTACTATAGACGGCGTACTGCGGGGCATTCTGGCCGATGGAACGCCGGTTTTCCGGGGTATGAAGGCCGGAGACGTGGACCCCCGGTGCAAGCCGGAGTACTGCACCACCGCCTCGGACAAGGCCCTGGCGGTAGGCGGCGGCGTGCTGGAGGCGGTGCTACACCTGCATCATCAGCACCCCAAAACACGAAAATAATGGCTACTCCCTACAAACTGAGCCGCACCCGCAGGTGCGGCTCAGTTTGTCAAAAAAGCCTCGCAGAGTTTGCCGCCCGCAGGCGGCAAATAAAATGGAATCATTTTTTGCCGGGGCGTGTACCTGGCAAAAAATACTTCTCAGTCTGCAAGTGTGGAATTTGTTCGCTTTCAGCGAACAAATTATGCGCGCGGCAGACTGCAAGCCTTTTGTCCAAAAAGGGCGCTGCCCTTTTTGGACAGTTTCTGTCCCGGGACAGGGGTGATTTATCCCGGGACAGGGCCGGGACAAGCCGGGACGATCCTGTGCCTTGCAAAAGCGTCCCGGATATGGTATAGTCTGGGGTAGATATCTGCAAAGTGAGGAGCTTTTTTATGACCTTGATGGATTATTGCATGCAATATATCGGCGAGATCATGGACGGGAAACGCGCCGCCCCGGAGGGCGTGACCCTGACGGAGACGGACCCCATGCGCCGCAGCCTGGAGCTGATGCAGAAGGCCGGCGACATCCCCACCCTGGTGCGGATGTGCGCCGCCCAGGACGGCACGGAGATCCCCCAGGAGGTGTTCGACAGCTTCGACCCGGAGTCCCTGACCCAGCTGGCCGGGGAAGGGGATGCAGCCCCGGAGGAACCGGAACAGCCGCAGCAGCCGGACCCGGACGCCGGAAAGCACGCCTTCCAGGTGCTGCTGGACTGCGTGGCCCTGGACGACGGCCTGGTGCAGTACCTGACCCAGGTGCTGCGGGACCGGGACTGGGCGGGGTTTTACAAGCTGTCCCAGATCACCACGAAAATGGACCTGGACCCGGAGGAATTTTTGTTCTGGCTGGGCAACAAGGAGCTTTGGGCCGACGACGAGGAGCGGGTCTGCGCCGCGGTGATGGACGCCTGCCTGGAGCGCCTGCGGCAGGAGGGGCGGCTGGAGCTGCTGGCGGCGCTGCTGTCCGGAGACCAACATACCTTTGAGACCTTCCGCTGCGAAGCGCCGGAGCTGGTGCACCTGCCCCAGGCCACCTATGAATGGTACTGCAGGAACTATCTGGACCGGGACTATCCCTTCCGGATGCTGCTGCGGTGCAACGGGGTAACATTTCCGGACCGGAAGGAGGCATAAGGGTATGGAATATTGCATCCTTGTGGTCAACCCAGGGTCTACCTCCACCAAAATCGCCGTGTTTCAGGGGGAGAAGGCCCTTTTGCAGAAAACCATCCGCCACAGCGGGGAGGAGCTGGCCCCCTTTGGAGCCATTATGGACCAGGCCCCCTTCCGCCTGCGGTGCGTGGAGCAGACCCTGGCCGGGTTCGACCTGACCCGGCTGGACGCGGTGTGCGCCCGGGGCGGCATGCTGCCGGCCTGCCCCAGCGGGGCCTTCGCCGTGGACCAGGACATGATCGGCTATCTCTCCGCCATCACCCAGGGGGCACACGCCTCCAACCTGGGCTGCGTCATGGCCCGGGACCTGGCGGAGCCGCTGCACATCCCGGCCTATGTATACGACCCCGTGGCGGTGGACGAGATGCCGCCTATGGCCCGGATCACCGGCATTCCCGAGCTGCCCCGGCGGATGATGGGCCACGCCCTGAACACCCGGGCCATGGCCATCCGCTGCGCGGAGACGGTGCTGCACAAGCCCTTTGACCGGTGCCGCCTGATCGTGCTGCACCTGGGCGGCGGTGCGTCGGTGCGGCTGTTCATCGGCGGGAAAATGGTGGACAACGTCCGGGATGACGAACTGCTGTTCGCCCCGGAGCGCAGCGGCGGCATTGCCGCCGAGCAGCTGGTGAAGCTGTGCTACTCCGGCAAGTATGACCGGGGGCAGATGATGAAGCTGGTGCGGGGCAAAAGCGGCCTGCTGGCCCACCTGGGCACCAGCGACGCCATGGAGGTGGAGCGCCGTATCGCCGCCGGGGACGAGAAGGCCCGGATGGTGTACGACGCCATGCTGTATACCGCGGCCAAGTCCATCGGGGCCCTGGCCGCCGCCGCAGACGGCCGCATTGACCGCATCATCCTCACCGGCGGCATTGCCCACTCCCGGTACGTGACGGATTACCTGACCCAAAAGGTAGGATTTATCGCGCCGGTGGAGGTCATGGCCGGTGAGTTTGAGATGGAGGCCCTTGCGGCCGGTGCCTCCCGGGTGCTGGCGGGACAGGAGACGCCCCACCGGTTCCGGGACCTTGCAAAGGGGGAGTGACCGGTGCTGAAGTCGTTTTTTGACCCCAACGGGGCCTTTGCCCGGGGCATGGAGCGGGTTTGGAGCCTGATCGTTCTGAACGTGCTGTGGCTGGTGTGCTCGCTGCCGGTGGTGACCATGGGGGCCTCCTGCGCCGCCCTGTACCAGGTGCTGGGAAAGCTCATCGCCGGGGAGGACGGCCACGTTGCCCGGCAATTCTTCCGGGCCTGGGGCGAAAACTGGAAAAAAGCCACGCCGGTGTGGCTGATTTTGCTGGCGGTGGCGGCCCTGTGCGGCTTCGACCTGTATATGGCCCGGCTGAACGACTCGTTTTTGTGGGAGCTGCTGGCGGTGTTCGCCTTGCAGCTGGCGGCCATGGTGATGACCTTCGCCTTCCCGCTGATGGCCCGGTATGAAAACACCTGGCGCAACCACCTGAAAAACGCCATGCTGGTGGCGGTGGGGCACCTGCCCCGGATGCTGCTGATCTGGGCCGTTTGGGCGGTGCCGGTGGGCGTAAGCGTGTTCATCCCGGAGGTAGGGTTCTACCTGAGCATCGTGTGGGTGCTGATCGGATACAGCAGCCTCAGCTATGTGACGGCCCTGCTGCTGCGGCCGGTATTCCGCAACCTGGACGAAAATGCGTAAAAAAGAGACAGACACGAAAGTGCCTGTCTCTTTTTTCAGCCATTGCAGGGATATCGGACGATCAGTCCACGATATCCACGGATGCCTTGACGCCTGTGCGCTGGGCATAGGAGCGCACGACCGTGCGGATCTCCTTGGCGATGCGGCCCTGGCGGCCGATGACCTTACCCATATCCTCGGGGGCCACGCGCAGCTCCAGCGTCAGCTCGTCGCCGTTTTCCACCTCCGTCACCGTGACCTGGTCCGGGTGGTCCACAAGGCTCCTGGCGATGTAGAGCAGCAGTTCCTTCATGGTGCCCCTGCCTTACAGAACGTCGACCTTCTTCAGCAGGGCGCGAACGGTGTCGGTGGGCTGAGCGCCGGTCTTGATCCACTCACGGGCGCGGTCAGCGTCGATCTTGATCTCGGCAGGGGAGACGCAGGGGTTATAAGTGCCGATCTCCTCGATGAAGCGGCCGTCGCGGGGATAGCGGGAATCAGCCACGACCACGCGATAGTAAGGAGCCTTCTTGGCGCCCATTCTTCTCAGACGAATCTTAACCATGATGTTCTTCCTCCAAATTGTAATGTAATTTCAGATTATATAAATGCCTGTGCACTTATTTCAAACGCTTTTTCCGACCGAAGCCCTGGAGCTTACCCTTTTTGGCCTTGCCCAGGGTGGGCATGCCGCCGGGACCTCCGAAGCCGCCAAAGCGGCCCTTGGAAATGGACTTGGTGAGCTGCTGGAGCATCTCGAAGGACTTCAGCAGCCGGTTCACATCCGACACCTGCAAGCCGCAGCCGGCGGCAATGCGCTTTTTGCGGCTGGCGTTGAGGATGGAGGGGTTCTCCCGCTCCAGAGGGGTCATGGACTGGATGATGGCCCGGGTGCGGCCCAGCTGCTTTTCGTCCAGGTTGGCGGCGTCCAGCTGTTTGCCCATGTCACCGGGCAGCATCCCGGCCAGCTGGCCCAGGTTGCCCATCTTTTGCAGCTGGTCCATCTGCTCCATGTAGTCCGTCAGGGTCAGGCGGTTCTTCTTGAGCTTTTCCTCCAGCTTGCGGGCCTGCTCCTCGTCGTACTGCTGCTCGGCCTTTTCGATGAAGGTGAGCATGTCGCCCATGCCCAGAATACGGGAGGCCATGCGGTCCGGGTGGAACAGCTCGATCATGTCCAGCTTTTCGCCGGTGCCCACGAACTTGATGGGCTTGCCGGTGGCGGCCCGGATGGACAGGGCCGCGCCGCCTCGGGCGTCGCCGTCCAGCTTGGTGAGCATGACGCCGTCGATGCCCAGAGCCTGGTCGAAGGCAGTGGCTGCGTTGACGGCATCCTGACCGGTCATGGCGTCCACCACCAGGAGAATTTCGTTGGGATGGACCTTGGCCTTGATGTTCTTCAGCTCGTTCATCAGGGCCTCGTCCACATGCAGGCGGCCGGCGGTGTCCAGAAACACCATGTCGTGGCCGTGGTCCCGGGCGTATTTGATGGCTTCCTCGGCAATGTGCACGGGATTGGCCTGTCCCATCTCGAAAACGGGGATGTCCAGCTGCTTGCCCACCACCTGCAGCTGGGTGATGGCGGCGGGACGGTATACATCACAGGCCGCCAACAGGGGGCGCTTGCCGAACTGGCGGCGCATCAGACCCGCCAGCTTGGCACCGTTGGTGGTTTTACCGGCGCCCTGAAGGCCCACCATCATCACAACGGTGGGGCCCTTGGAGGCGAAGGTCAGCTTGGCGTTGGTGCCGCCCATCAGCTGCACCAGCTCCTCGTTGACGATCTTCACGATCTGCTGGGCGGGGGTGAGGCTGTCCAGCACGTCTGCGCCGATGCAGCGCTCGGTGACCTGGGCCACAAAGTCCTTGACCACCTTATAGCTGACGTCGGCCTCCAGCAGGGCCAGGCGGACCTCCCGCATGCCCTCCCGGACGTCGGCCTCCGTCAGGCGGCCCTTGCCCCGCAGGCGTTTGAATGTGGCGCTTAATTTTTCGGAAAGTCCTTCAAATGCCATAGGTGTTACTCCTTCAGCGCCTGGGCGCTGCGCGTGATCTCATCGGCCAGACGGGCCAGCTCCGGGTTGTCATACTGCCGGTAGTTGACGGTCTGGATCTTCTCGGCGGCGTCGAGAATGGCCTGCACCTGCTGCTGCATCAGCATAAAGCGCTTCATGAGGCCGGTTTTGTCCTCTAGGTCGGTCATGATGGCCTCGGCCCGGACGATCACGTCCCGGACGCCCTGGCGGGAGATGCCGTAATTCTCCGCGATCTCGGCCAGGGACAGGTCCTCGTTATAGTACAGGTCGAAGAATTCCTTCTGCCGCGGGGTCAGGACCTCGCCGTAAAAATCGAACAGCATCGTCATGCGATAGGTCTGGTTTTTCACGATGGTCCCTCCTATGTAAAGTTATGATGCTTTACAACATGGAGTATCATACAGGATTTTAGCCAAAATGTCAAGGCGAAATTTGGCGTCCGGAACAAAAAATTTGGGCATATAGCGCCGGGGCGGGGGTATACTGACCAGGAAGGGAGGTGCGGCATATGAAATCGGTGCTCATCAAGGACACCACCCGGGCCCAGCGGGAGGAGATCGTCCGGCGGGCTCTGTGCGACGGCGGCTGCGATGGGTGCAGCGGGTGCGGAAATCTCGGCGGCGGCCGGGTGGAGGAGATGTACCGCCCGTATATCGAGGGAAAGCGGGAGCTGCGGGAAATCAACGAGTCCTATCGGGCAAATTTCGTTCGCGGCGGATAACAAGATGCTGGCTAAAGACCTGTTAAGAACCACAATATATGTCACTTACAACAAATTAACATGGTTTTGTCGAAAAGAAATTATGAGTATTCGACAATTACCCCTTGAAAAACCTGTCCAATCCTGGTAAATTATATGCAGGTCAAGCGACAAATGTTGGTTTGCCGTGAAACCGACAGCCTTGGCTGTGTAAATTGTGTGGAAAAGGGTTGGAACAAAATGGAAAACAAGGTAACAGTGGTATTGGCAGACGCCAATGAGGAGTTTCGGACCATGCTGCGACAACGGATGGAGGGCACCGGCGAGTTCCATGTGGCAGGCAGCACGGAAAATGGGGACCAGGCCCTGGACCTGGTGCGGCGGCTGCGGCCGCAGCTGCTGGTGACGGACGTGGTGCTGCCGGGCCTGGACGGGTTCGGGCTGCTGCGGCAGCTGAACCAGCTGGGCCAGGGCGCGCCCCGGACCATCGTGGTGTCCTCCTTCTGCAGCCGCCGGACCGTGGCCCAGGCCATGGAAATGGGCGTGTATTTCTTCCTGCCCAAGCCGGTGAACGAGGAGTCCCTGTTGGAGCTGATGCGGCAGGCCGCCGCACCGGAGCAGGAGGAGGCTCCCTTTGCCCCAGCTCTGGAGGGGATGGTGACCGCCATCATTCACGAGATCGGCGTCCCGGCACACATCAAGGGATACCAGTACCTACGGGAGGCCATCATGATCGCGGTGAATGACATGGATGTGATCAACGCCGTGACAAAGGTACTGTATCCCGAGGTAGCCAAGCGCTTCTGCACCACGCCGTCCCGGGTGGAGCGGGCCATCCGCCACGCCATCGAGGTGGCCTGGGACCGGGGGGACATCGAGACGCTGCAAAAATACTTCGGGTATACGGTGAATTCCGCCAAGGGCAAGCCCACCAACTCCGAGTTTATCGCCATGATCGCCGACCGATTGCAATTGCAGCGGAAGCAGCAGCGGGCGTAGGTCTTGCCAAATCCGGCGCGGTGGGGTATAATGGACTCCTGATTACACAAAAGGAGTTTGAGCGATATGACCTATACTTATACCCCCCGGGGCGTCTGTTCCCGGAAGATGACCGTGGAGCTGGAGAACGGCGTGATCAAGAGCGTCAGCGTGGAGGGCGGCTGCAACGGCAATTTGCAGGGCATCAGCCGCCTGGTGGTGGGCATGAACGCCCAGGACGCCATTGAGCGGATGAAGGGCATCCACTGCGGCCCCAAGCCCACCTCCTGCCCCGACCAGATGGCCCACGCCCTGGAGGAGGCCCTGGCGGCTGAGCGGGCATGACAGGGGAGACCTTCTTCCAGCTGCACTATCACCTGACGGACACGGAGCGGCTGTTTGACCTGGCCCAGGGCATCGCGGCCCGGCGGCGCTGGCTGAAAAAGCATGACGCCCGGTGCCGCAGCTTCACCTGGTATGCCCGGGGACTGCTGCGGCGGGGGATCGCCTTTCTGATCCTGGCGGCGGTGCTGGGGGCCATGACGGCCCTGCTGGAGCTGGGCGGCATGTCCTGGGCCATGACCGGGGTGTGCGCGGGCTGCGGCGTGATGGAGCTGGTGCTGCGGGGCACGCTGAGGCGGAGCTATCGCCGCAGCTGGCAGCAGTTCCGGCAGCAGAACGGCCCCGACGGCACCGTAAACTTCGACGCCGACGGCATCCGGGAGGAGAACGAAAAGGGAAAGTCCACCCATTTCGACTGGGCGGACTGGGACGTGTGCGTGGTGACCCCCAAGGTCATCGTGCTGACCTTCAAGACCCCGGTGCTGCTGTTCTTCCCCTATTCCCGGGAGGCGGCCATCACCGTGGCGCATGCCGTCCGGGCCTTCGGAAAAGAGGACAGCTTGGTGTATCGGAAGCGGATATGAAAGTGAATCGTGTTGAAGCAGCCGTCGGTCAGACGGCTGTTTCGGCGTTCAGGGGGGCGTGGGGCGCCAGGTGTACCGGGAGATTGCCGGAAATGGGAGGATTCCCGGAAGCCGTCCGTAGGGCCCGCTGCCCTCAGCGGGCCGCTGCGCGAGGAACGGATTGCCGCGTCGCTTCGCTCCTGGCAATGACACGGCAAGGAGATCGGCGGAACGCAAAAGCATCCCGCCCCCGGCGATTGCCGGGGGCGGGATTTGTTATATTGCTTTATGCAACGGAAGGTATCACGCAGCCGTTACTTGGCGGCGGCAGCCTTCTTGTTGCGGGACAGGGCCTGGATGCCCTCCACCACCAGCACGATGGCCAGAACCACCAGCAGGATGGCGATGATCGCGCGGATGTAGAACCAGGCAACACCCTCGCCGCCGGCAGCGATACCGGCAAACTGGGCCTTGATGGTGAACACCAAGGAGGTCAGGGTCACAATCAGCATGAAGAACATGGGGAAGTAGAACATCTTGTTGTTGCGGCCGATCTTGCCCAGCCAGCAGCACACAGCCAGCAGACCCAGGGCGGCCAGCAGCTGGTTAGCAGCGCCGAACAGAGCCCAGATCTTGGCATAACCGGTCATGCCCAGGGCCACGCCGGCCACCACGGTGATGGCAGTGGCCACATAGGGGTTGGTCACGACCTTCTTCCAGCCGGGCATATTCTCGCGGCTCTCACCGGGGGCGGTGAAGAACTCCTGGAACATATAGCGGGCCAGACGGGTGGCGGTATCCACGGAGGTCAGGCAGAAAGCGGACACGGCCAGGATCAGCATGGAATACACCACGTTGTAGCAGCCGGCGCCGAACACCTTGGAGAACATGGAGGCAAGGCCGGTGGCGAACACCACGGTGGGGGTCACGGTGGTGCCGTCGGCATACTGCGCCCAGATGTAACCAACGGCGCAGACGGAGATCAGGGCCAGAGCGCACTCGATCAGCATACCGCCGTAAGCGATGGGCTTGGCGTCCTTTTCCTGATCCAGCTGCTTGGCGGTGGTGCCGGAGCCCACCAGGGAGTGGAAGCCGGACACGGCGCCGCAGGCGATGGTCACGAACAGGGCGGGGAACATATAGCCCAGGGAGGTGCCGGAGGGAGCCAGCGTATCCTTGAAGCCGGTGAAGGCGGGCATATCCACGGTGGGGTGGCAGCCGATGATGCCCACGACCGCCAGGATCATCATGGCATACAGCAGGAAGGAGCTCAGATAGTCACGGGGCTGCAGCAGGATCCACACGGGGGTGACGGATGCGATGGCGATATACACGCCAACGATGATCATCCAGACGTTGCCGCTGAGATAGATGGGGTGCCACTGGAGGCCGATGTACATGCACACGGCGATGCCGATGACGCCGATGACGGTGGAGATGCCCAGAGGAGCATTCCGGCGATAGACAAAGAAGCCGAAGATGATGGCCATCAGGATGAACATGATGGAGATGATGGCGGTGGAGGCGTTGGCGGCGGAAGCGGCCTTATCCAGCACGCCGTCCACATAGGTGGCCTTGAAGGTGTTGGCCACGATGGAGGCAAATGCAGCCACCACCAGGATCAGGGTCAGGTACGCGAAGATGATGAACAGCTTCTTGGCCCGGGCGCCGATGGCGTCGCCGATGACCTCGCCGATGGACTCGCCCTTATGGCGAATGGAGGCGAACAGGGCGCCGAAATCGTGGACGCCGCCGAAGAAGATGCCGCCGATCAGGACCCACAGCATAACGGGGACCCAGCCGAACACAGCGGCCTGGATGGGGCCGTTGATGGGGCCTGCGCCGGCGATAGAGGAAAAGTGATGGCCCATCAGAACGGGAGCCTTGGCGGGACAATAGTCCTTGCCGTCTTCCAGCTCGTGGGCAGGGGTGACGCGGGAGTTATCCACGCCCCACTTCTTGGCCAGCCAGCCGCCGTAGAAAATATATCCTACGATCAGCACGGCAACGCCAATGATCAGGAACAAAGCAGCATTCATAAACTTCTCTCCTTTCGAAACAATTTTCTCTTTTGCTTATGAAACAGGGCCCGTTTGAGCACCTGCGCTGCACTGTGTCCGCTGGCGTTGGTGGCCACGGATTCCTCCGGGAGCACCACCAGAGCGGTATGAAAATCCATCCATCCCCAATAGGACAGCCGGAAGCTCTCGTACCGGCGGCACCGCTTCAGGGCCTTCCGTGCCTCCGGGTCGCAGGAGTCGCACAGGAAGATGGCGGAGATATAGGTGTACATATGGTTGGGGCCGGGCCGGATGCGGGCCCTGCCCTGCTCGTAGGCCAGGCGCTCGCACTGCTCGTAGATCTCCCGGGTCAGGTGCGGAACGGTGAACAGATACACATATTCGAAGCTGTTGGCCTCCCACAGCTTGGCTTTTTTTGACAGCACATATTTGGAGTTGTGGACATAAAAGTCCATCTTCGCCGCCAGGGGAAGCTCCGCCTCCTCACAGCGGGTGATGTCGAAGCTGCCGCCGTATACATCGCACAGCCGCTCCACTGCGTCCTCTCTTGTCATGGTTCCGCCTCCCTTCCGGCAAAATCGCCGTTAACGCTTCCTTAACATCAGCTTATGGCGCTTTTGCAATTTTTGCCCAAAAAAACTAGACCCGAAAAAAGTTGACTTTTTCCGGAGTTCGCATGGGTTTTGTAAAGTTGTTTACCGAAAAATTACATTTCATACTATATACCTCTGGTTTTGATCTTGCAAGGGGCAATATTCGACAATTTTCAAGTGTTAATTTTATGTAAATTTTCAGTTGTTTTACATATGGAAAAGTGTTAAGATGGAAGAACACGACACCCCTGACGGGGTGTCGTGTTTTGTTTGCGATTTGGGGCGATTTTTACTCCGGCAACGTTTTCTTCTGGCCCAGACCGATGCGGATTTCCGTTCCCTGGTTGGGCACGGAGGAGGCCCGGATGGTGTGGCCCAGGCTGCGGCAGATCCGGCGGCACAGGTACAGCCCGATGCCGCTGGCCCGGGTGTCCCGGCGGCCGTTGAGGCCCGTGAACCCCCGGTCGAAGATCCGGGGCAGGTCCTCCGGCGCGATGCCCATGCCGGTGTCCCGGATGCACAGGTCATCGCCGTCCATGGCGATGGTCACGGAGCCGCTGACGGTGTATTTCAGGGCGTTGGACAGCACCTGCTCCACCACGAAGCCCAGCCACTTGGCGTCGGTGACCACGGTGCGGTCCAGGGGCTGATAGTCCAGCCGCAGACGGCGGCGGATGAACTCCCCGGCGAACTTCCGCACCGCCAGGCGCACGATATCGTCCAGGCTGTGGGCACGGATCACATAGTCGGTGGTGCTGCTGTCCAGCCGCAGGAACACCAGCACCATCTCCACATACTGCTCCACCCGCATCAGGTCCCCGGACAGGGAGCGGGCCAGGTCGGAGTCCTCGTTCTGCAGGGTCAGGCGCATGGAGGCAATGGGAGTTTTGATCTGGTGGGCCCACATGGTATAGTAGTCCACCATGTCGCCGTAGCGCTGCTCCTCCTGGGTGCGGATGGCCCGGCGGCTTTCCGCCAGCAGGGTCACAAGGCTGCGATAGTCGGCCTCCTTCACCGTGTCCGCCGGGGGCAGGGCGTCGGCCAGCTCCTCCGGCAGCTGCCGCAGCAGCTCCAGCCGCCGGTGCTGCCGCAGGACCCGGCGATAGTCCAGGGTCAGCAGCACCGCCCCGGCGGCGGCGCACAGCACAAAGGGATAGGCCACCGCCCGCAGCGGCAGCGCAGGCACCGGTTTCGACCATTGGGAATCCGCCTGTACGAACCCCTGCTCCACCGTCACGCCGAAGGAAATCGCCGAAGCGTATGTCGATGAGCAGTGCGGCTACTCTAACGGCATCGCGCACTACATCGAGTGCCGCGAGGGCTACGACCGTCTATTAGACCTTGAGTCGTTCGGCGGCAAAGTCCGCGACACCGACGATGAATTCAAGGGCGCAGAGTTCCGCGATGACGAAACGAAGCTGATGTTCGCCTACGATTATAAAAATAAATTCACTCTGCGCGTCTGGGGCAGCACCTTTAAGCCCGCTCTTTTCAAGGAGCTTCTGCGCCTTGGCGTGAAAGTGCTTGACCGCACCGAAGCCACCGCATTGCTCACCACCGCCCGGAACGGCAAAAAGCATGGCGCGGGCGCCTGCGCCATGGACGTGCGCACCGGCAAGTTCTACATTCTCCGCGCCAAAGAGACTGTCCTCACCATGAGCCGCCCGGCGCGCGTCTGGCTTTTTAACCCGGATATGACCGGCCTGTGCGAGTTCCGCCCCATGCAGAGCATCGGCAGTGGCCACGCCATGGGCTACAAGGCCGGCAT
>ENA-OYZF01000206-OYZF01000206.1-human-gut-metagenome-genome-assembly--contig:-NODE-206-length-30755-cov-9.319837_pt1 | contig 30755 bp, 28 predicted proteins | sample MGYA00244074_ERZ653472 | MGnify/ENA primary metagenome ERZ653472 (study PRJEB26926, sample SAMN06165179) | human gut metagenome | biome: ENVO:00009003; feature: ENVO:2100002; material: ENVO:00002003... | reverse complement strand
GGTATGCAGCATCCGTAAAGCGGCGGAGCCGCTAACGGCTGCCCTACCTTACCGTCGTGGAGGATTTACCACTTTATCGACAGTCTCTCCCCGGCGGGAGACCGCCGGGGAGACAGGATCTGAGAATATACGATATGAATGAGCATACGTTTTTTGAGTGGAAACGCTCCGAAAGATTGACGGCGGTGCTGGCGCTGGTGTTCTGCCTGCTGGGTTTGGGGCTTCAACGCCTGCCGGGGGTGAGCTTTTCCGGAAAGCTGAGCTGGGGACTGGCGCTGGTCTGTCTGGCGCTGCTGGGCCTGAGCCGGTTGAGCCGCCGCCACCGGGGATGGAAGATTTTGCTGCGGATCGCCCAAATAGGACTGGCGGCGCTGGTTCTGGGCTTGTCGGTGGTGGAGGTCTGGGTCATCCGGGCCGGACACCGGGACGAGTCAGCCCAACCGGCGGACGCTGTGGTCATTCTGGGAGCCGGGGTCAACGGCACCACGCCCTCCGTGGCCCTGCAAACCCGCATTGACGCGGCGGAGCGGTATCTCAAGGCGCATCCGGACATCCCAGCGGTGCTGTCCGGGGGACAGGGGCCGGGGGAGGATATCTCCGAGGCGCGGGCTATGTATGACGCGCTGACGGACCGGGGCATTGACCCGGAGCGGCTGATCTTAGAGGAGCAGTCCGCCAATACCCGACAGAACCTGCAAAATTCTCTGGCGCTGCTGCCGGATGACTACCATAAAACAGTGGCCATCGTCACCAACGATTTCCACATGGGGCGGGTGCGGCTGCTGCTGAACGCCGCCGGACCCGGCAGGGTGGTGCAGGTCCCGGCGAAGCTGCCGTGGTGGTGGCTCAGCGCCAACTATTACCTGCGGGAGAGCTTCGCCGTGGTGAACGATCAGGTGGTGCGGCCTCTGCTGGCTTAAAATTTTTAAAAATTTTTTGGAAAAATGTGCAACAAAATCGGTGTTCAAATCGTCTTATAGGTACAGGAACAAAAAACGCTCCAAGGGGCGCTGAAGGAGTCATGTGTGTATGAAAGGAGAAGCACGCACTATGGAAACGACAATGATCAGGGAACCGATCTGGAAGCTGTGGGTAGATACCCAGCGCCGTGTGGTGTCCTTTCATGAGGAGGCCGGTTCTCAACTGATGGAATTCCGGGACCGGGAGATGTTTTTGCGGTGTATCGACGGATACACGGCCCAGCTCTACCGGTATCAGTGACATGAAGCTTATCAAGCGGGTATGACCTTCCACTATCAGCGGAAGGTCATACCCTTTTTGCGTCAAAGAGCAGGATGATCTATATGAAAAAACAACAAATAAATCGAAAAAAAGAGGAACCGATTCTGTTTGTTTGGGGTTGCTTCTGAAAGGGACTGATAGTATGATAAAGGTATCACTTTTAAAACGGAGGTAGAGAGAAGTATGAACCGACTCCTCAAAAAGACCCTGTCCCTGATGCTCGTCATTGTCATGACGGTATCTCTGGGGGTTTCCGCCGCAGCTGCGGATCAGACAGGGGCCGCGCAGGCTGAGGGCCCGCTGGGTATCGTCAGCGCTATGAGCGTGGAACTGAACGCACTGGTGGAGGCGACCAAGATCTCCAAGACGGAAGAGATCGCAGGCAACACCTTTTATGAGGGCGTCCTCAACGGCGTGGATGTGGTGCTGGTCAAGGCCGGTATCGGCAAGGTGCTGGCGGCGTCCTGTGCTGAGACCCTCATCGACACCTATCATGTGGGCGGCATCGTCTTTACCGGCATTGCCGGCGGCGTGGGCGACGACGTGAACGTGATGGACATGGTCATTGCCACCGAGCTGGTGCAGCATGACTACGGCACCGAGACCAACAGCGGTTTTGAGTGGAACGGCAAGGCCGGCAGCAATCAGGAGACCGGCATGATCCCTGTGGACGAGAGCCTTTCCAAGATCGCTTATGATTCTGCCTGCACCGTGCTGGGCGCGGAGAAGGTCCATCAGGGCGTGATCGCCACCGGCGACCAGTTCATTTCCAGCGAGTCCTATGTCAAGGAACTTCAGACCAAGTTCAACGCACTGGCCTGCGAGATGGAGGGCGCTTCCGTGGCCCGCGTGGCGGACGAGTTCCATGTGCCCTGCGCCATTCTGCGCTGCATGAGCGACAAGGCCGACGGCATTGCCCATGATACCTATGCCTTCAACTACACTGAGGCTTCCAATACCTCCGCCTCTGTGGTGAAGGAAATGCTGAACACCATTGCCAAGGATCGGGTCGCGCTTCCCGCTGCCAAGGATGTCGCAACAAAGGACACCACGCCTCGTACCGCCATCATCAGCGCCATGAGCGTGGAACTGAAGGCTCTTGTGGATGCCGCCGACATCCAGAAGGAAACCGTGATCGGAAGCAAGACCTACTATGTGGGTAAGCTCAATGGCGAGGACGTGGTACTGGTTCAGGCCGGCGTCGGCAAGGTCCTCTCTGCCAACTATACCGCGGCCCTGCTGAATAACTTCACGGTCAAGGGCGTTGTCTTTACCGGCATTGCCGGCGGCGTGGGCGATGACGTGAACGTGATGGACATGGTCATCGGCACCAGCCTTGTGCAGCATGACTACGGCACTGAGACCAACAACGGCTTCGTTTGGAACGGCGAAGCCGGCAGCAATCAGGAGACCGGCATGATCCCCGTGGATGGCACCCTTTCCAAGATCGCTTACAACGCTGCCTGCGATGTGCTGGGCTCTGCCAAGGTCCATCAGGGAGTGATCGCCACCGGCGACCAGTTTATCTCCAGCGAGTCCTATGTCAAGGAGCTTCAGACCAAGTTCGACGCACTGGCCTGCGAGATGGAGGGCGCTTCCGTGGCCCGCGTCTGCGATCAGTTTGGCGTACCCTGCGCTATTCTGCGCTGCATGAGCGATAAGGCAGACGGCATTGCCCACGACACCTATGCCTTTAACTACACCGAGGCTTCCAACACCTCCGCATCCGTGGTACAGGAAATGATGAAGACCCTCAGCACTACGCTGCCCTTCACGGATGTGAAGAACACCGACTGGTGCTTCAGCGAAGTGGCGCGGGTCTATGCTGACGGCATCATGGGCGGCACCTCCAACACCACATTCAGCCCCGCCGGTACCCTGACCCGTGGTCAGGTGGTGGCGATGCTGTACCGTATGGCCGGCAGCCCCGCTGTTACTGCCAATACTACCGGCTTTTCCGATGTGGACAACGGCGCGTACTATGCCGATGCCGTGAAGTGGGCCTCCGGCAAGGAGATCGTGGGCGGCTATGCCGACGGTACCTTCGCGCCCAACCGCGCCATCACCCGTGAGCAGCTGGCTGCTATCCTGTACCGCTACGCCAAGGCCAACGGCGCGGACATCAGTGTGGGTGAGGACACCAATCTGCTGAGCTACAAGGATTTCCAGAGCGTTGGCCAGTATGCGGTGCCTGCTCTGCAGTGGGCTGTGGGCAGCGGCCTGATCGGCGGCACCACCAATGCGATGCTGTCTCCCAAGGGGACGGCAACCCGGGCACAGGCCGCTGTGATCCTGGTTCGTTTCGTCGGAATGACCGCCGCGAAGTAATTTCACCAGTTCCTCTGCACCGGCTCCGCCCTTGGGCGGGGCCGGTTTTTCCACGGGAAGCGGTTGGAACGGAAAAGTCTGTATTTTCCGGGGAAAAACCGGAAAAATACGGTTGACAAACGGTGAAAATGTGATATGATAACCGAGTAACTGGATATTTGGCGAAGAAAAGGAAGAGTAGCCGGTCGAAAGTCTGTAAAGAGAGCCGCCGTTTGGTGCGAGGCGGACAGACGCGGCGGTGAAAATCACCTTGGAGCCTCCTGCTGAAAGACGACGCGAGTAAGCGTGGACGTGTGACGGGCGTTATTCCGTCAGCCTGTAATGGCAGGCGTGAGTGGCCGCGCTCCGCAAGGAGACCGGCAAGTAGAGTGGTACCGCAGAGTGTTTTCAAACGCTTTGTCTCTGAGTTCAGAGGCAAAGCGTTTTTTGTTTTGCGTGAAGGAGGATTGCCTGTGGAGTGTCCTGTATGCGGTAAGCCCATGGAAGAGGGATACCTTTCCAGCAAAGGCCCTGTGTTCTGGTCGGAGGAGGTCTCCGGATTTTCCCTGCCGACCCGGTCGGGAGATGTGCTGCTGGGAAAAGCTATGGGGCTGCTGCGGCCTAAAGCCTACCTCTGCCGGAACTGCCGGACGGTTACGGTCAAATACTGAAAGACAAAGGAAACTTACAAATATAAAAGGAGACGCATCATGGATTACAACAAGACCATCAATCTGCCCAAGACCGACTTCCCCATGCGGGCGGGTCTGCCCAAGCGGGAGCCGGAGATGCTCAAGCGTTGGGAGGACATGGACCTCTACAACGAGCTGCTGAAGAAGAATGAGGGCAAGCCCCGCTTCTCCCTTCACGACGGCCCTCCGTTCTCCAACGGCAGCCTCCACATGGGCCACGCCCTGAACAAGTCCCTGAAGGACATCATCGTCCGGTCCTACGCCATGCGGGGCCGGTACACCCCCTATATCCCCGGCTGGGATAACCACGGTATGCCCATCGAGAGCGCCATCATCAAGGAGCAGAAGCTCAACCGCAAGGCCATGAGCGTGTCTGACTTCCGCACCGCCTGCCACGCCTATGCCGAAAAGTATATCGGCATCCAGATGGAGGGCTTCAAGCGCCTGGGCGTAGTGGCCGACTGGGAACACCCCTACAAGACCATGAACCCCAGCTTTGAGGCCGAGGAGGTCAAGGTCTTTGGCGAGATGTACAAGAAGGGCTACATCTACAAGGGCCTGAAGCCCGTGTACTGGTGCTACCATGACGAGACCGCTCTGGCTGAGGCTGAGATCGAGTATCAGGATGATCCCTGCACCACCGTGTATGTGAAGTTCCCCATGCATGACGATCAGGGCAAGCTGAGCCATCTGGACAAGTCCAAGCTGAACTTCGTGATCTGGACCACCACCATCTGGACCCTGCCCGGCAACCTGGCCATCGCGCTGCATCCCTCTGAGAGCTATGCCGTGGTGAAGAACAACGGCAACGGCGAGATGTATATTATGGCTGAGGCCCTCACCGACAAGGTGATGGGCGTGGCGGGCATCTCCGATTACGAGATCGTGGAGACCCACGAGGGCGCCTTCTTTGAGAATATGCTGGCGGACCATCCCTTCCTGCCCAAGACCAGCCGTCTGGTGCTGGCCGATTATGTTACCATGGATTCCGGTACCGGCTGCGTCCACACCGCGCCCGGCTTCGGCGCGGATGACTACCAGACCTGCAAGCGCTACGGCATGGACATGGTGGTGCCTGTGGACGATCAGGGCCGCCACACCGACTATGCCGGCAAGTACGCCGGGATGGTGGTGGAGGAGTCCAACCCTGTCATCCTGAAGGATATGAAGGAGTCCGGCGCTCTGCTGGCCAGCGAGGAGATCGTCCATAGCTATCCCCACTGCTGGCGCTGCAAGCATCCCATCATCTTCCGCGCCACGCCCCAGTGGTTCTGCTCTGTGGACGCCTTCAAGGACGAGGCCTGCGCCGCCTGCGACGAGGTCCGCTGGGTCCCCGGCTGGGGTATCGACCGCATGAAGAGCATGATCCGGGAGCGCGCCGACTGGTGCATTTCCCGCCAGCGCCGTTGGGGTCTGCCCATCCCTGTGGTGTACTGCAAGGACTGCGGCAAACCTGTTGTGACCGATGAGACCATCGCCGCCATTTCCGAGATGTTCGGCAAGGAAGGCTCCAACGCCTGGTTCGACAAGGACCCCGCCGATTTCCTGCCCGCCGGTATGACCTGCCCCCACTGCGGCGGCAAGAGCGGCTTCGAGAAGGAGACCGACACGCTGGACGGCTGGTTCGACTCCGGCTCCACCCACTATGCCTCCATGAAGCGGGACCAGGGCTTCTGGCCTGCCGATATGTATCTGGAGGGCCTCGATCAGTACCGCGGCTGGTTCCAGTCCTCTCTGCTGACCGCCGTGGGCGCCTTCGGCAACGGTGCGCCCTTCAAGGAGTGCGTCACTCACGGCTGGACCGTGGACGGCGAGGGCAAGGCCATGCACAAGTCTCTGGGCAACGGCGTGGACCCCGCTGACATCTTCAACAAGTACGGCGCGGACATTCTGCGTCTGTGGGCGGCTTCTGCCGATTACCACGCCGACGTGCGCTGCTCCGACGCCATCTTCAAGCAGCTCTCTCAGAACTACCTGAAGTTCCGCAACACCGCCCGGTACTGCCTGGGCAACCTGGACGGCTTTGATCCCAACAATCTGGTGGCTCCCGCCGACATGCTGGAGCTGGATCGCTGGGCCGTCACCCGTCTGAACGCCCTGATCGAAAAGTGCGCTCAGGCGTACAATGACTACGAGTTCCTGGTGGTGACCCACGCCGTCAACGATTTCTGCGTGGTGGAGCTGTCCAACTTCTATCTGGACATCATCAAGGACCGGCTGTACTGCGATGAGACCGACGGTCTGGCCCGCCGCAGCGCCCAGACGGCCCTGTATCTGATCCTGGATACCATCACAAAGATCATGGCTCCCATTCTGTGCTTCACCGGCGACGAGATCTGGCTGGCCATGCCCCACAAGGCGGGTGACGATGACCGGAACGTGCTGTTCAACGATATGAACGGTGTGTTTGCCGACTACGCTCTCTCCGCTGACGAGATGGCCAAGTGGGAAAAGATCATCGAGGTCCGCGACGCCGTCAACGGCGCGCTGGAGACCGCCCGTGCCGAGAAGAAGATCGGCAAGAGCCTGGAGGCCGATGTGGCCCTGACGGTCCCCGCCGAGGACGCCTTCCTGGCGGAGATGGACGGCGCTGCTCTGGCGGATCTGCTGATCGTCTCCAAGGTGGAGGTCACTGTGGGCGGCGAGTTGGCGGTTTCCGTCAGCGAGGCTGCCGGTACCAAGTGCCCCCGCTGCTGGAAGCACAGCACCGCAGCGGACGAGAACGGCCTGTGCCCCCGCTGCGCCAGCGTGATCGCAAAGTGCGCTGACTTCGGCGAGGTCTAAGCGTCTTATCCAATTCAAAAGTATACGAAACACCCCCGGTGTGCATCCGCGCACCGGAGGTGTTTTTGCTTGGGGGGGGACAATAGCGAAACGGCGTGACTGAGCAGCTGGAAAAAACGAATTGATCTATGATCGAGAGAGGACGTCCGGGTAGAAAGTGGTTCGGACTTTTCTCGCATATTTCAAAGCCGCGGTAGACTTGTTATAGACTTTGTGGTATCATAAGTATGAAAAAAGAGCGGCAAATCGAAAGCTATGGAGGCGGCGCTATGCGTAAAATGACAGTAAAACAAGCCAGAAAAGTGAGAGACGCGCTGATGATTGGCGGTACCATAATTGTGCTGCTGGCATATTTTTGGAAACCTTTTGTTTGCGTTGGCGTTATAGTAGGACTTTCGGGCTTGATTCCACATTTCCTTTATAACAGATGTCCCCATTGTGGCAAGCAACTTTACAGAAATGAGGGAAAGTATTGTCAGTATTGCGGGAAACAACTTGATGACTAAATTTAAAATTTACCGAACTGATAAAATCTCATCAGAAACGAAAAGGCACGTTTCTGTACGCTGTTATCGAGAGTCACGCGTCCCGGACCGGATCATTTGGCCCTAGCGAGGCTTTGCCGCGAATATCAATAAACCCTCCGTATGCGCTACGTCATGCGGAGGGCTTTGCGTTTTATGAACTCCGGGTGTCGTTCCGGGGATACTTCTTATGCTGCGGAGTCAAAGACTTCTTCCATCAGGAAGATGGTGCCGTCCTTTCCGCTTTCCACAATGGCGTACTGGCGGAGGGCACCGTCCGCGTCCACATAGGAGACGCCCCGGTTGGGGATCGTTTCCACAAAGGGAATGGCCAGCAGGAGGGGACGGTCCGGGGAAAGGGCATCCGCCGTGTAGAGGTCATCCTCGCGGGTGAGCGTGAGCTGGTCGCCGCCCTCCCGGAAACCCACGATGAAATAGTGGAAGTCCGTGACGGAGTGGGTGGGTAGGAGTACGATCTCCGCCATGGGGTCCGCCTCCCGGTAAGCGTCATAGCCGCCCTCTGCCAGACCGGCATCCTCTGCGGGAAGGACGGAGAGGGCCTCGCCTTCTAAGGCGGGGGGTTCGGTCTGGGCGGGAGGCTCGGATGGCTCTGCCTGCTGGGGCGACTGCTCCGGGGCGTGATCTGCTGGTTGGCCGCAGGCTGCCAGACACAGCAGCAGGGAAACGGTCATCAACAGGGTCAGGATGCGTTTCATGGGATCACTCCTTTACAAGCGGGAAAGCTCAGTCCTTGTCCTTGGCGGCTTCGAAGGCCTTGACCTCCTTCAAGGTCCAGCCGGAAACCGTCAGGTCGGCGGCCATCACCGGGTCCACAGGGACAGCCAGATACATATTGTTGCCATAGGTATAAGCGCCGGAGGTGACGCCGATGACCTGACCGTGGGCGTTCATCAGTGCGCCGCCGCTGCTGCCCCGGGAAATGTCGGCGGAGTTGACAATGCAGGGCAGGGCATAACGGTCCAGCTCATGAGCGGTGGAGCCGATGATGCCGGAGCTGATGGCCAGCCCCAGACCCAGAGGGTTGCCGATGGCGTACACCGGATCGCCGGGGCGGATGTCCGCCGTGCCCACCAGATCCAGATGGTTGAAGGTGGAGGTGGTGCGGCGGGACTGATTGGTCCGGGAGACCTTGATCACGGCGATGTCGATACCGGTATCGTAGTAGAGGACCCGCTCCACCTCATAGGTTTCCCCGTTGAGCAGGGTGGCGGTGGCCTTGATGGAATCCTCGATGGAGTGATAGTTGGTGACGGCCAGACCGTCGGCGCTGATGAAGAAGCCGCTGGCGTCGGCGGAGGAGACCTCATCGTGGACCTGCTCCTCTGTCTCATACAGGCTGAGCTGGAAGGCGGCGGAGAGGTAGCGGTCCGCCAGCTGGCGGGCGGTATAGTCCTTGTTCAGCAGTCCCAGAGCGTTGGCGGCAGAGGCGGTGCAGACACCGAGGTCCATCAGTCGGGAGAGCACCGTTGTTTCCGTTCCCTTATAGCAGAAATCCAGAGCGTCATAAATGGACTCCGCCAGATCGCCCACGGAGAGTATGCCGATTAGCTGGCGGCCGGTGAGTCCGATCCGCCAGGCGAAGGCTGCGGCGTCGGAGATCTCAAAGTCCCCGGTCTTGTCGCTGTAGCCCAGCATCCGCAGCAGCATAGCACACCAGGCGTCGGCGTTCAGGTGACCGTTGGGATCAAACTGTACGTTGCTGACGCCGGAGATCCAGCCCCGGCGGTTGGCGTAGTTCGCAGCGGTGCGGGCCCAGTCCGGCACATCCCGGAAACCGGCAAACCAGCCGTCGGTGTCCGGCTTTTTCTCGCCGCCGGCCAGACGGACCAGCAGCACGGCGGCCTGAGCACGGGTAGCGGGAGCGGTCAGGTCACGGCCGGGGTCCTCGGAGAGCAGATGCAGCACCGTCAGGGCATCGGCCCGGCGGGCAGCATCCCCGGTCTGGGCGCTGGCCATGGGGACGGCGCAGATGAGAAGCATCACCGCGCACAGCGCGGATAACAGTCGTTTTTTCATGAAAAAGGCTCCTTTTGGATTTGGTGGCCTACATTGTAGCACCGAATGGACCGGATTGCAAGACACCGGAGCGTTGGGCAAAAGAGGGGGGAGATGGACGGTAGACAGCAATCAAAAAAACTGGTATGATAAACGTATCGAAGAAACAAACTTAACTTTATGATAAGGAGTGACTTAAAATGGAACTGAAAGACATTTTGAGCAAGTGCGATCACACGCTTCTGGCCCAGACGGCCACCTGGGACGAGATCAAGGCCATCTGCGATGACGGCATGAAGTACGGCTGCGCCAGCGTGTGCATCCCCGCCAGCTATGTGAAGCAGGCGGCGGAGTATGTGGCGGGCAAGCTGCCCATCTGCACCGTCATCGGCTTCCCCAACGGCTATGACACCACCGCGGCCAAGTGCTTCATGGCCGCCGACGCCGTGAGCAACGGCGCGGAGGAAGTGGACATGGTCATCAACCTCGGCTGGGTGAAGGACCGGAAATGGGACGAGCTGCTCTCGGAGATCAAGGCCATAAAGGAGGCCTGCCGCGGCAAGCTGCTGAAGGTCATCATCGAGTGCTGCTTCCTCACCGATGAGGAGAAGATCAAGCTGTGCGAGATCGTCACCGCCTCCGGTGCGGACTACATCAAGACCTCCACCGGCTTCGGCGGGGGCGGCGCCACCCGTGAGGACGTGGCCCTGTTCGCCAAGCACGTGGGCCCCAATGTGAAGATCAAGGCTGCCGGCGGCATCGCCAATTTGCAGGATGCGGAGGATTTCATCAATCTGGGGGCTTCCCGTCTGGGCACCAGCCGCATCGTGAAGGCCGTAAAGGCCATGGAAAAATAAAAGGAGGATACTATGGGAACGCCGCATAATGAAGCCAAGAAGGGCGATTTCGCCAAAACCGTACTGATGCCCGGAGACCCCCTGCGCTCCAAGTTCATCGCGGAGACCTTCCTGACGGATTTGAAACTGGTAAACAACGTCCGGGGCGTTCAGGGCTATACCGGCCTGTATAAGGGCGTGCCGGTGAGCGTCATGGCCTCCGGTATGGGTATGCCCTCCATCGGTATTTATTCTTACGAGCTGTATACCCAGTATGATGTGGAGAATATCATCCGGGTGGGCAGCGCCGGAGCCCTGCGGGCAGATCTGGAGCTGGGCAGCGTGGTGGCCGGTCAGGGCGCCTGCGCCAACTCCGCTTATCTGGAGCAGTATGAGCTGGGCGGCACCTTTGCCCCCATTGCGGACTTTGACCTGCTGATGGCGGCAGTGGAAAGCGCCAAGGAGCTGGGGGTGAAGATGCCTGTGGGCAACCTCTATTCCTCCGACACCTTCTACGATGCCGCCGGACGGAACATGCGCTTCCAAAAGATGGGCGTCATGGCGGTGGAGATGGAGGCTGCGGCCCTGTACTGCAACGCTGCCTACACCGGCAAGCGGGCGCTGGCCATCTGCTCCATCTCCGACAATCTGGTGACGGGGGAGGAGCTGTCCCCGGCGGACCGGCAGACCACGTTCACCAACATGATGAAGATTGCGCTGGAAGTCGCCGTGAAGATGGCGGACTGAGGCCGATAGACTGTTAACGCTTCCTGAAGGGAACACCCCGCCCGATCCCGGGCGGGGTGTTCTTTTATGCGTGAAAGATATGGCAAAATTGAAAACAATTCGGGTTTCTTATTGCATTGCCCGGGTGAAATTGTTATAATGACATAGACCCTTGAGGTCGACCCTTTTAAAGAGCTTGCACCCGGCTTCCGAAGCCATACATAGGCTGTGATCCCTCCGGGGAACACGGCACGGTGCGTTTCAGAGCGGGAGCGGACGTTAAAAGGAGAAAACATGAAAGAGGTAGATTCCAATGAAGAAGTTTCTTGCTTTGACTCTGGCATTGGTCATGTCTCTGTCCCTGGTAGCCTGCGGTGATAAGAAGACCGACGATACCAAGACCGATGAACCTGACCAGAAGACCGAGCACCCCGCAGAGAACGAGGGCGCCTATAAGGTCGCAATGATCACCGACTACGGTGACATCACCGACCAGTCCTTCAACCAGACCACCTATGAGGCCTGCAAGGCGTTTGCCGAGGACAACGACATCGAGTTCAACTACTTCAAGCCCGTCGGCGACAACACCGCCGACCGTGTGGCTATGATCGAGAAGGCCGCGGACGAGGGCTACAACGTGATCGTGATGCCCGGCTACGCTTTCGGCGGCGCCATCGTGGAAGCTGCTCCCGAGTTCCCCGACGTGAAGTTCATCGCTCTGGACGTGGCTGCCGGCGACCTGTTGGAAACTGCTGTGGCCAAGGCTGGTAAAACCTATGATTACACCCCCGACAACTGGGATCTGAGCGAGTACGTTGACATGAGCAACGTGTACTGCGCCGTGTATCAGGAAGAGCTGTGCGGCTACATGGCCGGTTACGCTGCTGTGAAGCTGGGCTACAAGAACCTGGGCTTCCTGGGCGGCATGGCTGTTCCCGCTGTTGTCCGTTATGGCTACGGCTTCGTGCAGGGCGTTGACGCCGCTGCCGCCGATCTGGGCCTGACTGATGTGAGCCTGAACTATGTCTATGGCGGTCAGTTCTTCGGCGATGCCGATATCACCGCTGTGATGGATACCTGGTATGCCGGCGGCACTGAGGTCGTCTTCGCCTGCGGCGGCGGTATCTACACCTCCGCTGTGGACGCTGCCAAGAAGGCTAACGCCAAGGTCATCGGCGTGGACGTTGACCAGGCTGGCGTCATCGCTGGCTACGCCGGCGTGGAAGGCATGACCGTCACCTCCGCTATGAAGGGTCTGTATCCCACCACCTATGACACCCTGACTGACGTTATCGTCAACGGCAACTGGGATGCTTACAAGGGCAAGATCGCTACTCTGGGCCTGGTGTCCGGCGATGATCCCGAGCTGAACTACGTCCAGATCCCCATGGGTGAGGGCACTCAGTGGTCTGACAGCTTCACCCAGGATGACTACAAGGCCATGGTGAAGGATATGTTCGACGGCAAGATCACCGTTTCCAACGATGTGAGCAAGACTCCCTCTGACTTCGCCACCGTGATCGCTGTGGAGGACCAGGGCGCTATCAAGGGCTAAGCGCAGAGCACAAATCTATATGCGAAAAGGAACGTCCTTTCGGACGTTCCTTTTTTATCCGTCAAAAGAAGGAGGTACGGAAAACCATTGGCACACTGGTGGAATGGGGCATTTCGGATGTTGGAGCGGCTGGCAGTTTTTTCGGGAACAGTTTGCGGAAAGCGGACGAGTCTCCCGATGGAAGCGCCCTGAGGAGACCACTCTTCAAAAAAATGATTCCGGCCGTCGATTTGCCTTTCTTTTTGAGCGGAGTTATAGTATACTGAACGTAATACTGGATGTGAGGGCAATATGCCGCTGCCGGTAAATGAATATGGTTTCCGTCCCCGCGAGATCCACACGGCGGGCCATTAAAACGGAAGGAGGGCGGTTTGACTTGGAAACGAATTACGCCATCGAAATGCTCCACATTACGAAGCGGTTCCCAGGCATCATCGCCAATGATGACATTACCCTTCAGCTGAAAAAGGGTGAGATCCATGCCCTGCTGGGCGAAAACGGCGCGGGCAAGTCCACGCTGATGAGCGTGCTGTTCGGCCTGTATCAGCCGGAGGAGGGCACGATCAAGAAGGACGGCAAGGAGGTCTCTATCAAGGACCCCAATGACGCCAATGACTTGGGGATCGGCATGGTGCACCAGCACTTCAAGCTGGTGGACTGCTTTACGGTGCTGGACAACATCATCATGGGCGTGGAGCCTACGAAGCATGGCTTTCTCCAGAAAAAGGAGGCCCGGGAAAAGGTGCTGGCCCTCAGCGAGAAGTACGGTCTCCATGTGGACCCGGACGCTTTGATCGAGGACATCACCGTGGGTATGCAGCAGCGCACCGAGATCCTGAAAATGCTGTACCGGGACAATGAGATCCTGATCTTCGACGAGCCCACCGCCGTGCTGACGCCTCAGGAGATCGACGAGCTGATGCAGATCATGAAGAATCTGGCGGCGGAGGGGAAGTCCATCCTCTTTATCTCTCACAAGCTGGCGGAGATCATGGCGGTGGCGGACCGCTGCACCGTGCTCCGCAAGGGCAAGTACATCGGCACCGTCAATACGAAAGACACCACCCCGGCGGAGCTGTCCGCCATGATGGTGGGCCGCAACGTCAATTTCCATGTGGAAAAGAAGCCTGCGGAGCCGGGAGACGTGGTGCTGGAGGTCAAGAATATGACCATGGCCTCCAAGGTCCATAAGAACAACGCTGTGAAGAATGTGTCCTTCCAGGTGCGGCGGGGCGAGATCGTCTGCATTGCGGGTATCGACGGCAACGGCCAGACGGAATTGGTCTACGGCCTGACCGGTCTGGAACCGCTGGTGTCCGGCGAGCTCTCCCTCTGCGGGCAGGACATCACCCACACCTCCATCCGCAAGCGGAGCACCATGGGCATGAGCCACATCCCTGAGGACCGGCATAAGCACGGTCTGGTGCTGGACTATTCTCTGGAGGACAACATGGTGCTCCAGCGGTACTTTGAGCCGGAATTCACCGACAAGGCAGGTTTCCTGCGGCGGAAGAACATCCGCGGCTACGCGGAGCGGCTGATCGAGCAGTATGACGTGCGCTCCGGTCAGGGCCCTGTTACCATTGCCCGCTCCATGTCCGGCGGCAACCAGCAGAAGGCCATCGTGGCCCGGGAGATCGACAAGGATCCGGAGCTGCTGGTGGCAGTCCAGCCCACCCGCGGTCTGGACGTTGGCGCCATTGAGTACATCCACCGTCAGCTGGTCGCCCAGCGGGACGAGGGCAAGGCGGTGCTGCTGGTGAGTCTGGAGCTGGACGAGGTCATGGACGTACCCGACCGCATCCTTGTGATGTACGAGGGTGAGATCGTGGGCGAGCTGGACCCGAAAACCACCACCCAGGAGGAGCTGGGCCTCTACATGGCCGGCGCCAAGAGAGACGAGGTGAAGGCATGAAAAAGAATATTTTCAAGAGCAACGGCTTCCAATCGCTGCTGGCCTCTCTTTTGTGCATCGTGCTGGGTCTGTTCCTCGGCTATCTCGTGCTGCTGGTCATCAATCCCGCTGGCGCCGGCGAGGCGATCCTTACTGTGGTCAAAAACTTCCTGACCTATAAAAAGACATCCTCCCAGTTGAAATATCTGGGCAACACGCTGGTCAAGACCGCACCGCTGCTGATGTGCTCGCTGTCCATCCTGTTTGCCTATAAGGTGGGCCTGTTCAACATCGGCGCTGCGGGCCAGTACTGCTTCGGCGTGGCACTGAGCCTGTACGCGGCGCTGGGTTTGGGCTGGAGCTGGCTGCCCTGCCTGCTGGTGGCTATGGCCGGCGGCGCAGTGCTGGGGGCCATCTCCGGTGTGCTGAAGTCCTATTGCAACGTCAACGAGGTCATCTCCGGCATCATGCTGAACTGGATCGTCCTCTACCTGACCAATATGCTGCTGACCACGGTGAAAGAGGCCGCCAGCCCCTACACCATCGTGCTGGCCAACAACAACCCCTCTGCTGTGCTGCCCTCTCTGGGATTGGGGGCGTTGTTCAACAAGAATCAGTATGTGGGTCTGGCCATCCCCCTGTCCATTGTGATGGCGATTCTGATCTGGATCGTACTGGATAAGACCAGATTCGGCTATGAGCTGAAGGCTACCGGCTTCAACCGCAACGCCGCCAAATACTGCGGCATGGCGGAAAAGCGGAACGTGATCCTGAGCCTGGTGATCTCTGGTGCGCTGGCCGGCATGGGTGCGGCGCTGCTGTACCTCACCGGCTACGAGCAGTGGCAGTGCTCTACCTCCTCCGTTCCCGCCATGGGCTTCAACGGCATTGCCGCCGCCTTCTTAGGGGGACTGAACCCTCTGGGAACGGTGCTGGCGTCCTTCTTCATCCAGCACATCACCGCTGGCGGCGCGTATGTGGATAAGTCCCTGTACTGCGCGCAGATCTCCGATCTGATCTCTTCCATCATCATTTATCTCTGCGGCTTTGTGCTGTTCATGAAGCATGTGATGAACAGCTCCATTGCCAAACGGGAGGAAAAGGCGGCTCTGAAGGCCAAGGCTGCCGTGGAACAAGATGCGGCCAACGGGAAAGGAGGCGATCAGGCATGAGTTTGCTGCTGCAATATACCCTGATCTTTGCCTCCGTGCTGATCCTGGTGGCTCTGGGCGGCTGCTTCTCCGAGCACTCCGGCGTGATCAATCTGGGCCTGGAGGGCATCATGATCATGGGCGCTCTGGGCGGTGCCCTGACGATGCGCTATCTGGGAGAGAACAGCTCTCATTTTGTGACGATCCTGGCAGTGGTGCTGGTTTCCGCCGCGGTGGGCATGGTGTATTCCTGCCTGCTGGCTGTGGCCTGTATCAACTTCAAGGCAGATCAGACGTTGGTAGGCACAGCTTTGAACCTGCTGGGCACCGCCGGGGCCACCGTCATTGTCAAGGCCATCAACACTGCGGCCAATCCCGATGACGTGTCCTCCATCATTCAGTACGCCGGTGCCAAAAAGGCATTTACCGTGAGCATCGGCTCCTTTGAGTTCAGCTGGTTCATGCTCATTACGGCGCTTTTGCTGGTAGCCTCCTATGTGCTGCTGTACAAGACACGGTTCGGCCTGCGGCTCATGGCCTGCGGCGAGCATCCTCAGGCGGCGGACAGCGTGGGTATCAACGTCTATAAAATGCGCTGGGCCGGTGTGCTGATCTCCGGTTTCTTGGGCGGCTTGGGCGGCATCGTGTTCATCACCGCCGGTGTGTCCGAGTGGCGGTTTGAGTACGGCGTGGCTGGCTTCGGCTTCCTGTCTCTGGCGGTGATGATCTTCGGCCAGTGGAAGCCCCAGCGCATCGCGCTGGCAGCGCTGCTGTTCGGCTTCTTCCGGGCCTTAGGCAACGTCTACACCGGCTTTGCCTTCCTGAAGATTATGAACCTCCCCAGCTCCGTTTACAATATGCTGCCCTACATCATCTCCCTGATCGTGCTGGCCTTTACCTCCAAGAATTCCCGCGCGCCCAAGGCGGAGGGCATTCCCTATGACAAGGGTCAGCGATAACCGAATCGACTGTTTGTGCTTCAAAAAGCGTCTTTCCGCAGTGCGGAAAGACGCTTTTCCTCTGCTTTTTTTCGGCAGAGAAGTGCTTTGCGGAATGATTTGACATGGATTTTACATGGTTTGTCTTTTGTCCTTTACATACAGCCGGTACACTGACAATTGTGAAAAGGGGAAAACCCAAATATCAAATACAAATAAAAGAGGAAGACAAACATGAAAAAGACACTTGCATTGATTTTGACCCTGGCCTTGAGCCTGGCGGCCCTTACCGGCTGCGGATCCAAGACGGAAACGCCTGCTGACACGAACACCGACAGCAGCGCGCAGACGGAGACTCCGGCTGAGACCGCCCTCTCCGGCAGCGTGTCCACCAACGGCTCCACCTCTATGGAAAAGGTGATCGGCGCCCTCAGCGAACAGTTCATGACGGACAACAGCGGCGTCACCGTCACCTATGATCCCACCGGCTCCGGCGCAGGCATTGAGGCTGCCAGCAACGGCAGCGCCGACATCGGCCTTGCCTCCCGCGCCCTGAAGGACGAGGAGAAGGCCGGCGGTCTGACCGAGACCATTGTGGCGCTGGACGGCATCGCCGTCATCGTCAATGCTGACAGCAAGGTGGAAAATCTGACGGTGGAGCAGATCGGCAAGATCTTCACCGGTGAGATCACCGACTGGAGCGAGGTGGGCGGCGATGCCGGTACCATCTCCTGCATCGGCCGTGAGGCGGGCAGCGGCACCCGGGACGGCTTCGAGTCCATCACCGGCACCAAGGACGCCTGCAAGCTGGACCAGGAGCTGACCTCCACCGGCGGCGTCATCGAGGCTGTTGCCGGCAACCCCAACGCCATCGGCTATGCGTCCCTCTCCGCTGTGGAGGGTAAGAACACCGTCAAGGCTGTCACCGTAGGCGGCGTGGCCTGCACGGAGGAAACTGTTCTGGACGGCAGCTACGCCATTCAGCGTCCCTTCGTGCTGGTGACCAAGACCGGCGAGACCCTGTCTGATGCCGCTCAGGCCTTCTTCGGCTACGCCACCTCCACCGCCGCCAACGACCTGATCAAGGCTGCCGGTGCGGTGCCGGTCGCGAAATAAGGGAGCAACCGGCGCGGATCTCGTACATCGCCTAAGATCTGTTCGATCAAAGAAGTGGGGGGGACCCCCACAGGGTTCCTCCCACACCCTTCCTTCCCACAGCATGACAAGCCCGCCTCCATCTATCACCGTAGGTGGAGGCGCTTCCTGTAAAACCGAGAAAGGAGCCAGACATGGACTCTGACGCAATTCTGACCGCCGTCAACGCGGTGGAAAGTATTACAAATCCCCCGCATACACCGGAGCGGAGCAGCTACCGTGCCCGCAAAACCGTGGAGCAGATCATCCATTTGATTTTCCTGCTGTGCGGCATCGTGGCGGTGGCCTTTGTGCTGCTCATCAGCATTTATCTCATTCTCTCCGGCCTGCCCGCCATTCGGCAGATCGGCCTGTTTCAATTCCTGCTGGGCAAGGTCTGGGACCCCACCAACACCACCACCGGCGCACAGTACGGAATTCTGCCCTTTATCCTGACCTCTGTTTACGGCACTGCCGGGGCCATCGTCATCGGCGTTCCTGTGGGACTGCTGACTGCTGTATTTCTGGCGAAGGTGGCCCCGCCGAAGCTGGCGGCCGTGATCCGCACGGCGGTGCAGCTGCTGGCGGGCATTCCCTCCGTGGTGTACGGCCTGGTGGGCATGATCGTGCTGGTGCCCGCCATTCAGAAGGGGTTCAATCTGGGCTCCGGCGCCTGCCTGCTGGCCGCCATGATCGTGCTGGCCATTATGATCCTGCCCTCCATCATCAACGTGTCGGAAACGGCGCTCCGGGCCGTTCCAAAGGAGTACGAGGAGGCCAGTCTCGCCTTAGGCGCGGCGGAGATGGAGACCTATTTTCGCGTCAGCGTCCACGCCGCCCGCAGCGGCATCGCGGCGGCGGTGGTGCTGGGCGTGGGCCGGGCCATCGGTGAGGCGATGGCCATCATTCTGGTGGCGGGCAACGTGTCCAATATGCCGGGGCTGTTTACGCCGGTGCGCTTTCTCACCACCGGCATTATCTCCGGCATGGCCTACGCCAGTGTAGGAAGCCTGTATCAGCAGGCGCTTTATTCCATCGGCCTGGTGCTGTTCCTCTTTATCATGCTCATCAATGTGTTTCTGAACGTGTGCGTTAAGAACCGGAAGGAGGGCTGACATGAACGGACAAACCTTATCCCTTCGCCGCCGGGTCTACAACCAGGGGATGCGTGCGCTGGTGTGGCTATGCGCCGGACTGACCTGCGCGCTGCTGGTATTTTTGATCGGCTACATTTTCTACCGGGGGATCCCGGGGCTGACTTGGGAGCTGCTGTCCGGCCAGACCAGCTATATTAAGAATACGATCGGTATTTTACCAAACATTCTCAACACTCTGTATATCATTTTGGTGGCCATGGTCATCGTTCTGCCCTTGGGCGTGGGGGCCGCCATCTATCTGACGGAGTACGCGGAAAACCGGCGGCTGGTGAGCCTCATTGAGTTCGCTGCCGAGACCCTGACGGGAATCCCATCCATTATCTTCGGCCTTGTCGGTATGCTGTTTTTCGTGCAGAAAATGAATTTGCAGGCAGGCGTGCTGGCGGGTGGACTGACTCTGGTGGTGATGATTCTACCTACTATTCTTCGCACCACTCAGGAGAGCCTGAAAACCGTGCCCCAGTCCTACCGGGAGGGAGCATTGGGCTTAGGAGCCGGAAAGTGGCGGATGGTCCGTACCGTGGTGCTGTCCAACGCCATCGACGGCATCGTCACCGGCTGCATTTTGGCCGTCGGCCGCATCGTGGGGGAAAGCGCGGCACTGCTGTACACCGCCGGGTTTGGTCTGGTGCTCAACGATTTCTTCACGGCCCTTCATTCCTCCTCCGCCACGCTGACGGTGGCTTTGTATGTCTACGCCAACGAACGGGGCGAGACGGCGGTGGCCTTCTCCATCGCCACCATTCTGATGCTGTTGACCCTGCTCATCAACCTCTCCGCCGTGTTTCTGGGGCGGAAGCTGAAAAAGAATTGAGGAGACCCTATGGAACCGATTTTGGAAGCAAAAAAACTGAATCTCTGGTATGGCCCCAACCATGCCCTCCACGATGTATCCATCGCCATTCCCGAACACGAGATCACCGCCTTCATTGGACCCTCCGGCTGCGGAAAATCCACCTTTCTGCGGACGCTGAACCGGATGAATGACCTGATCCCCAGCGTGAAGCTCAGCGGCGAGGTGGATTTCCACGGACAGGACCTCTACGGCAGCTCTGTGGACCCCACATGGCTCCGCAAGCAGATCGGCATGGTGTTTCAGAAGGCCAACCCATTCCCTATGAGCATTTACGATAACGTGGCCTACGGCCCCCGGACCCACGGCATCCGAAACCGGGTGAAGCTGGACGAGATTGTGGAGAACTCTCTGCGTTCCGCCGCTATCTGGGACGAGGTAAAGGACCGGCTGAAGAAAAGCGCCTTGGGGCTTTCCGGCGGTCAGCAGCAGCGGCTGTGCATCGCCCGGGCTTTGGCGGTGGAGCCGGAGGTGCTGCTGATGGACGAATCCACCAGCGCTCTGGACCCCATCTCCACCTCTAAGATCGAGGATCTGGCGGCGGAGCTGAAAAGCCAGTACACCGTGGTCATGGTGACCCACAATATGCAGCAGGCCGCCCGTATTTCCGACAACACCGCCTTTTTCCTGCTGGGGGAGCTGGTGGAGTTCGGCAAGACGGAGCAGCTGTTTTCCACCCCCGCCGACAAACGGACGGAGGATTATATCACCGGGAGGTTTGGGTAAGATGCGCAATAAATTCGATGAACAGCTTTTGCAGCTCAACCACGAGATGATCGAGATGGGGGCGCTGTGCGAGGAGGTCATTGCGCTGTCCTCTCAGGCGCTGACGGATGGGGACACGGCGCTGGCCGCCAAGGTAGCTCCTCTGGACAGCGAGATCGACCACAAGGAGCGGGAGATCGAAAACCTCTGCCTGAAGCTGCTTTTGCGGCAGCAGCCGGTGGCCCGGGATCTGCGGCAGATCTCCGCCGCATTGAAGATGATCACCGACATGGAACGCATCGGCGATCAGGCGGAGGACATCGCGGAGATCGTGGCCTTTTTAGACGGGCGGCAGGCGGAAAGTGACGCCCTTTTGAAGGAAATGGCGAAGGCGGTCATACAAATGGTGACGGAAAGTGTGGACGCCTATGTGAAATGTGATATAATGTTGGCGAAAAAGGTCATCGCGGCGGATGACGTTGTGGACGAGCAGTTTGCCCGGGTCAAGCAGAGCCTGATCGGAAAGATCGCGGCGGACCCGGCAGACGGCGAATACGCCCTGGACCTGCTGATGATCGCCAAGTACTACGAGCGCATCGGCGATCACGCCACGAACATTGCCGAGTGGGTCATTTACTCCGTGACCGGGACCCACAAGGACGAAATCACACTGACATAAGGAGATTGCTATGATCTGGTGCGTGGAGGACGACGCCAGTATCCGGGATATTGAGCTGTACGCCCTGACATCCACCGGCTTTGAGGCCAGAGGCTTTGACGATGGAGCATCCTTCTGGGAGGCGCTGCAGACGGAAACGCCGGAGCTGGTCCTGCTGGATGTGATGCTGCCGGGGGAGGACGGTGTGTCTCTGCTGAAAAAGATGAAGGCCGCACCGGCCTTGCGGGACATCCCCGTCATCATGGCCACGGCCAAGGGCGCGGAATATGACAAAATTCAAAGTCTGGACTTAGGGGCCGATGACTATCTGGTGAAGCCCTTCGGCGTCATGGAGATGGTTTCCCGGGTGAAGGCGGTGCTGCGGCGGTGTCATCCCGCTGACACGGGCCATGTGCTCTCTGCCGGGGGCCTTTCTATGGACCTGGACTGCCGCACCGTGACGGCGGACGGCCAGCGGCTCCAGCTCACTTATAAGGAGTTTGAGCTTTTGCGGCTGTTTCTGTCCCATCCGGGAATGGCATTCACCAGAGAACAGCTATTCACACAGGTGTGGAATATGGAGTACATGGATGACAGCCGCACACTGGATATGCACATCCGCACCCTGCGGCAGAAGTTAGGGGCCTACGGCAAGCTGATCGAAACCGTTCGGAACGTGGGCTACCGTATGGAGACCGGCCTATGACCGGGAAGATCTTTCGTTCGACTCTGGCGGCGTCACTGACGGTGCTGCTGGCATCGCTGCTGGTGATCACCGGCTGCCTTTACACCTATTTCGGCACGGTGCGGGAACAGCAGCTTCAGACAGAACTGACACTGGCTGCGGCGGCGGTGGAAGCGGACGGCGCGGACTATCTGGCCCGCGTCCGGGACACGGCGGAGCGGCTGACCTGGGTGGCATCGGACGGCGCAGTGCTGTATGACACCCGAACGGATACGCAGCCCATGGAAAATCATGGCCAGCGGGAGGAGATCCGGGAGGCGCTCACCGGCGGCAGCGGCAGCAGCGCCCGCTATTCCGAGACGCTGACGGAAAAGATGCTCTATCAGGCGGTGCGCCTGACGGACGGCTCTGTGCTCCGCATTTCCGGCAGTCAGAAAACGGTATGGATGCTGGTTCTTGGGATGCTCCACGCCGTCATCGTGGTGGCACTGTTGGCGGTGGGACTTTCCGCACTCTTGGCGAGCCGGGCGGCCCGACGGGTGGTGGAGCCGCTGAACCGGCTGGATCTGGAGCACCCGCTGGACAACAACGCCTATGAGGAGCTGTCTCCGCTGTTGGGGCGGGTCTACGCCCAGCAGCAGGAGATCCGCCATCGGACCAGAGACCTCCGGCAGCGGCAGGACGAATTTGAACAGATCACCGGCAGTATGCGGGAAGGTCTGGTGCTGCTGGACCACAGCGGGCGCATCCTCAGCATCAATCCGGCGGCCCAAGCACTGTTTCATGCGGACGGTACCTGCGTAGGACAGGATTTCTTGACAGTGGATCGCCATCCGGACCTGACCGCCGCCATCCATGACGCCGCCGAGACCGGGCACAGTCAGCTGCGGGCAGAGCGGCGGGGCCGGGAATACCAGCTTGATTTCAGCCGTATCGAATCCAACGGTAAGGTGCTGGGTACGGTTTTGCTGGCCTTTGATGTGACGGAGCAGGCGGAAGCCGAGCGGATGCGGCGGGAGTTCACCGCCAACGTGTCTCACGAACTGAAAACGCCCCTGCAGTCCATTATCGGCAGCGCGGAATTGCTGGAAAACGGTCTGGTGAAGCCGGAGGATCAGCCTCGGTTCCTGAACCGTATCCATCAGGAGGCGGACCGGCTGGTGGCGCTGATCAACGATATTCTCCGCCTGTCCCAGTTGGACGAGGGCGGTGCGTTGCCCCATGAGCAGGTATCCGTTTTGGAGTTGGCGCAGGAGGCGGCCCGCTCTCTGACAGCACAGGCGGCGGCACAGGCGGTGCACATTTCCGTGACCGGCACCGCCGGAACGGTTTTCGGCGTTCGGCGGCTACTGTATGAGATCGCCCGGAACCTCTGCGAGAACGCCGTGAAGTACAACGTCCCCGGCGGAAGCGTCACCGTAGAGGTGGCGGAAACGGATCGGGACGTGGCCCTCTTGGTTCGGGATACCGGCATCGGCATCCCGGAGGGGGATCAGAGCCGGGTCTTTGAGCGGTTTTACCGGGTGGATAAGAGCCATTCCCGGGCCATTGGCGGCACGGGGCTGGGGCTGTCCATCGTGAAACACGCCGTAGCGTATCACCACGGTACCCTCCGGCTGGAAAGCCAGCTGGGGAAGGGAACCGTGATCACGGTGACGCTGCCCAAGAAGCCGACAGAATGAACTTCGGAAAACCGTGGGTCCTCCCACGGTTTTTCTTTTCAAACGGCCGCTTTCCGTGTATACTGGAACAAAAAACGAACGAGGTAGAGGATTATGCCGATTTTTGATACCCATGCCCATTATGACGCGGACCGCTTTGACAGCGACCGGGATGCACTTCTTTCCGCCATGCCGGGGGTCGGCGTGGGGCTGGTGCTGGACCCGGGATGCGACCTGCCCTCCTCCCGTGCGGCGGCAGAGCTGGCGGAACGGTACCCGCATGTGTACGCCGCCGTGGGCGTCCACCCGGAGGACTGCGACGGCTTTCAGGACGGCGACCTGACGGAGCTGCGGCAGCTTTTGGAGCGGCCCAAGGTGGTGGCCATCGGGGAGATCGGACTGGACTACTACTGGGAGGACAATCCGCCCAGAGCGTTTCAGCAGACGGTATTCCGCAAGCAGCTGGCACTGGCGGCGGAGCTGGATCTGCCGGTGATCGTCCATGATCGGGAAGCCCACGGGGACTGCCTTGCCATCATCAAGGAATTTCCCACCGTCACCGGCGTGTTCCACTGCTTTTCCGGCTCGCCGGAGATGGCGGCGGAGCTGCTGAAGCGGGGGTGGTATCTGGGCTTTGACGGCCCCATCACCTACAAAAACGCCAAGCGGGCCCCGGAGGTGTCGGCGGTGACACCCCTGGACCGGATCGTGGTGGAGACGGATGCTCCCTATATGGCGCCGGTGCCCATGCGGGGCAAGCGAAATGACAGCCGGTACCTGCCCTATGTAATCGAAAAATTGGCAGAGTGGAAGGGCGTGACGGCGGAGGAAATGACCCGCGCGACATGGGAGAACGGCAAGCGGCTGTTCCAAATTTAAACAAAAAACACTCCCGCACCCATTTGGATGCGGGAGCGTTTCTTATGTATGCAGCAGAATGGATTTCACGATGATGCTGATGCCGCCCAGCAGGAAAAACACGATGGACAGCTTTTGCAGCCGCTCTCCGCTGATGTGAGGGGAGAGGAGCCGGGCCAGCTGGGCGGCGCAGAAGGCGGCGGCCAGCGAGATAAGGCTGAAGCACAGGGAAGCGCTGTTCAGGAGCCCGGTGCAGAGATACAGCCCGGTGCGGAACAGGTTTTCACCCAGAAAGAGGAAGCAAATGCTGCCCTTGAATTCATCGTAATCCTTGGCAGTGCGCTGAAGGTAGGCTACCAGAAACATATTGATGCCGAACAGCCCCGCACACATACCGGAGAAGAAGGCCACCAGATACCGCAGCCACGGGATCTCCCGACGGTCCGGGCGGACGGGGCGCAGCCGGCGGGTAGCCATTTCCAGTCCCAGAAATACAACAACGCCGCCCAAAACCGTTTTGATGATCCAGGGCAGGGAGAAGCGCAGCAGCCAGGTCCCGGGGACCACCCCGGCCACCATAGCCAGCAACAGGGGAAGGATGGCCCGCCAGCGGAAGTTGTTCCGGTTTTGCCAAGTGATCCGACCGTTGATGACCAGATCCGGCAGCAGACTGCCCGGTGTGATCAGGGTGTTGTCCAGCCGCATGGCCAGCAGTGGTGCGGAGATCAGGGGATTCCCGAACCCAATGAGCCACTTGAGGGTATAGGCCGCCAACTGGACGAGAAAAATAAACAGGATCATGCTTCCGGTGTAGTTCATGAGATCCCCTCCCACGCGAAGTTCTGTGTACGTTCCCAACTATACCACATCGCATCGGAGAAAAAAAGCTTTTTTCTCATTTCCGCGCCGCTGACAGTGGAAAATTGCCGGGTTTGGTATAGCCTTTGGATTTTCTGACCATACTCCTTCCGTACCTATGAACAGGAAGGGAGGTATTGTATGGAAAACAAGGTAAAAAACGTACTCTCAGGCATCGGTTTTTACGGCACGCTGACGGTGTGCCTGCTGGTGATTGGGGTGTGCGGATGGCTCTTGTTGCAGGACCGGGAGGACCCGGCTCCGCAGCAGGCAGTGACGCCGCAGATCCCTGTGTCACAGCCGGTGGAAATGCCGGAGGTGCGGCTCCCGGCGGTGGAGACCCTGGAACCGGCGCCGGTGCCGGTTCCGGTCCCGCCCAAGGAGACCAAAGAGCTGCCGGAGGTGGAGGTGGATCACACGCCGGTGGCGGCGGAAGCACCCCGTCTGGTGGTGACACCGCTGCAGGGGGATGTGCTGACGGCTTTTTCCATGGAGGAGCTGGTATACAGTCCTACTTTGGGAGATTGGCGTACCCACAACGGCGTGGACATCGCCGCCCAGCAGGGAACCACGGTACTGGCGGCCTCCGCAGGGGCGGTGCTGTCGGTGACGGACGATCCCCTGATGGGCACCACCGTGGTGCTGGAGCATGACAACGGCTATCAGACCACCTATGCCAATCTCCAGGCCAAGCCCAACGTGGAGGCCGGGGACCCGGTGTCCGCCGGGCAGATCATCGGCGCGGTGGGGACCACCGCAGCGGCGGAGTCCGGACAGCCCCATCTGCACTTCGCCGTCACCAAGGACGGCAAGGCCGTAGACCCCAACGAATATTTGAGCGGTTGAGCGGAACAAGGCCCCGGATTTCCGGGGCCTGCCGCTTTTTTTAACCGTTTTCCCGGGGAAAGTTACATCAATTCGGATTTTTTTGAAAAAATTCAATATTTTCCTTGACATTTGCTGTATTTCGGATATAATGATAGGGCTTGCAATATGTAAGTAAATCCTTGCTCTCATCTGAGAATGAGGGCCATTTGTCCAAAAGGAGGTGCAAATATGGCAAAGATTACTGCCAATTACGAGGTCGTCTATGTGCTCGACCCTGCACAGGGTGAGGAGGCTATCGCCGCTCAGGTTGCGAACTTCAAGTCCCTGGCCGAGCAGAACGGCTCTGACGTCGTGGTTGAGGAGTGGGGCAACCGCAAGCTGGCTTATCCCATCAACTACAAGACCGAGGGCTACTATGTGCTCATGACCTTCGTCAGCGGCCCGGCATTCCCCCGCGAGCTGGATCGTAAGCTGCGGATCGCCGAGGGCGTCATGCGTTCCCTGATCGTCTGCAAGGGCGAGTAAAGGAGCAGCACATGCTGAATCGAATCATTCTCATGGGTCGCCTGACCCGTGACCCCGAGCTCCGGCGCACCGGCAGCGGTACGGCGGTGACGTCCTTCTCTCTGGCTGTTGACCGGGATTTCAAGTCCCAGTCCGGCGAAAAGGAAACGGACTTCATCGACATCGTGGCCTGGCGCAACACCGCCGAATTTGTGAGCAAGTACTTCACCAAGGGCCGCATGGCCGTGGTGGAGGGCCGCCTGCAGATCCGGGACTGGACCGACAAGGACGGCGGCAAGCGCCGCAGTGCCGAGGTCGTGGCCGACAATGTGTATTTCGGGGATTCCAAGCGCGATGGCGGCGATAATTCCGGCTACAACCCCGGTTATGCTCCCGCCCCCGCTTCCCACAGCGCCGCTCCCAGCAATTTCAGCGCCAGCGGCTCTGACTTCGCCGAGATCGGCGAGGATGACGGCGAACTGCCGTTCTGATATTACTATAAGGAGGAAGCAATCATGGCTTTCGATCGTGAAGCTCGTCCCGCCCGTCCCGCACGCGGCAACAAGCGCCGTAAGGTCTGCCAGTTCTGCGCCGAGAAGTGCGAGTGCATTGATTATAAGGACGCCGCCAAGCTGCGTCGTTTCGTTTCTGAGCGTTCCAAGATCCTGCCCCGTCGGACCACCGGCACCTGCGCCATGCATCAGCGTGAGCTGACTGAGGCCATCAAGCGTGCCCGTCAGATCGCTCTGCTGCCCTACGTCACCGACTAAAAGCGGCTGAATCGAATCAATCGACTGAAAAAGTCCCGAAGGAAAACCTTCGGGGCTTTTTTCGTCGTGTTCTGGGAGGTTTTAGGAGAAAAAAGGGCTTGTTGCACGGCTTCGTGCGATCTTTTTCCGCGGGCAACGGAGGCGAATATGGCGGACGCAATTCGTTACGGCTGCATAACAAGGAGGAATCGCATGGAAAACACAAGCAATTACGGCCTGAAGCGCTGGGACCCGGAGGACCGCATTCTGGTGGAGGAATTCAACGACAACTGGGACAAGATCGACACGGCGCTGAAAAGCAACGCCGACGGCGTGGCGGCGCTGCAAACTGCGCTGGCCAGCTGCGGAAACTGTCAAATAGGGATTTCCACTTATACCGGTACCGGAACACGAGGTGAGGAATACCCCACGGTAATCACATTCCCCAAAATGCCCACGGTCTTTTTTGTTCGGGGCAGAGGCACCTTTTTTGCTGCGCAGGGCGGCGCATCCGAGGGCAGTCTGATCGTCTATGACAGCGGCAGTGCGCAGATCCAGGATGCATTGTTGTCCTGGTCAGGCAATCAGCTTTCCATTGTATCCAGCAATAACGCAAAGTACCAACTGAACACCGACAATTCCCTATACTGGGTTCTGGCCCTGTACCAGATGGATGCCTGAGGCAAAAAAATCCCCCGGACTTTCGTCCGGGGGATTTCTCAACTTGTTACAAGCTGTTTTACTATTCTGAGATTAGCCCAGGATAGAGAGACCGGATGTACCGACCAGCTTGTAGGTATCGTTGTTCATACCGTCGAAGGTGACAGTCACGGTGGCCTTCACCTTGACGCCGCCGCTGGCGAGGTCCAGGGTGATAGAGGGAACCTTAGCGTTGTCCAGCATATACTGAACAGTCTGGGTGCCCTTGTAAGAAGTGGTCTGAGTGAAGGTCTCGCCGTCAACCACCAGAGTCACGGTAACCTTGCCCTTGGTGCCTTCCCAGCTGAGGTCAAAGTTGTCGTGATCAGTGACGTCGAAGCTGTTGGCAACATAGTTGACCTCAAGCTCACCAGCCTGATTCTTGGAAACGGTCACGTCGAAGGTGCCGTTGCCCTCGGTAACTTCGGGAGCCTTGCCATCATCGACATCCTCGATGACCAGAGCCTTCACCAGATAGTCCTCGATCACGGCATAAACCTTATCGTTGGTGTCCTTGGTGATGGCCTTGTAGCTGCTCTCGGTGATGTTGCCATCCTCGTCCACAGCGTAGATCTTGGCGTTGTCATCAACAGTGATGGTGTAGTCGAAGTTCTTGGTGCCATCATATCTCACCAGCACGGTGTAATCAGCGCTCTTCTTGTCGATACCGATGGTGCTCTTGGCATCAACCGCAGTAACCGTATTGTTGCTGCTGTCAACGCCCTCGATCTTGGGAGTGTTGTTGAAGACCTGCTTGGCATCGGTGTTATTGTAAGCATCGGTGCTGTAGCTGGTCAGACGGGTGATGACGCCGTACTTATCCACAGAATAGCTCTCGAACAGGCCGTTCAGGGACTTGACATCCGCAGAAGCCAGAGTCTTGCCGTTGACCTCAACGTTCCAGTCGACCATAACTTCCTTGATCTCGCCGTTGATCACAGCGTTGAAGGTGTAGTAGTCACTGTTCTTGGTGTGGATCAGGTTGGAGACAGACTCGTTGGCCAGGAAGACCATCTTCTTGTTGCTGTCAGAGATGATGGAAGAATCATCCGCATAGATGAACATCACCTTGGTCATGCCGCCCTTGACATAAGCATAGGCAGACACGTTCTTGGTAGCGGTGGAAGCGATCTTGGGAGCATTCTTGATGCCGGTGTAGACGGTGTAATCATCGTCATCAATGTTGTAGACCACGAAGATGGTCTTGGAGTTGGTCTGAACGTTCTTAGTACCAGTGGTATCGCTTGCAGCCACGCTCTTGCTGCCGGTCTTATCGATGGTGTAGAACTTGGTCTTAGTCATCTGAACGCCGGCCTTATCGCTGGTCAGGTTGAAGTCACCATCCACACCCAGGTTCTTGGGCTCAGAGGTGCCCTCATAGAGACCGGAAATGGCAGTATTAAAGGTACCGGTAGCAATGGTCTTAGCCACGGGCTTCAGGGTGTAAACGCCGTTGTCTTCCTTGTAGGTGACAATGGTGCCCAGCTCCAGCTTATTGGAATTGCCCTTGTAATCCTTGGCAGTTTCAACAACCTTCTCGGTGCCGTCAGCGAAGACGAGCATAGCCTTGTTGGAGTTGAAGTTGGTCTTGTTCTGATAGTCAACCAGCAGAGCGTAGTTGCCGATCTCCTCGACTTCCTCAACATAGATGGCATAGCCATAAGCATCCAGGTAGACATCGTACTCGTTGCCAACGCTGGCATCATCCAGCTTCACGCCGTCGGCCTTGTTGGAGAACTTGTAAGCGGTGTTCTCGATGTAGATAGCCTTGTTGGCATCCCAAACCTTGGCCTTGTTCTCAATGCGGGTAGCCTCGCCGGAGACGGACTTAGCAACCTCAACGGACTTGATCTCCTTGGCATCCTCGGAGTAGGTGTACAGAACATAAGCGTCATCATCGAAGGAAGCGGTGGTCTCGAACTCCTCGCTGTTCTTCATGCTGGTGGGCTTCACACCCTCGGGGATCACAACAACATAAGCATCCTTCTTGGAGGTAGCCTTGACGGTCTTGGAAATCTCGCCGACATAGGTGTTGACCTCGGTGATGGTGACGGTATCAGCATCGTCATCATAGAAGACCTCGGTCAGAACGCCGTTGGCGCCATAGCTGTCATCGTCGTTATCCTTGGTGATAGCGATGGGGACGATCTTGTTCTCGGGATCAACAACGCCGTCCACATAGACGGAAACGTCCTTCTTCTCGATCTTGGAGCCCAGGCCCAGATCCTTGTAGATGTCGCAGACATCAACGGACTTGGTGTAGGTCAGATCAGCGGTGTCAGCGTAGGTGCCGATCTTCTCAGCCTTCAGCTTCCACACGTTGGCGGGACGAGCGAAATCGTCGGAGCCCTTGGTGACGGACAGGTTGTCGAAATACTTCTCGGCGAACTGCATCTTGCCGTCAGCCTTGAAGATCTTACCGTCGGTCTTGCCGGTGTTGACCATGTCCTTAGCAGAGGACTGATCCTTGATGGTGATGTTGCCAACGGTGACGGTGGAGTTCTTCTCATACTCGACCATGGTAGCGGTCAGAGTGTTCAGAGAGTACAGGCAAGCCTCCTCGCGGTTGACAGCCTTGACACCGTTGAAATCGCCCACCAGATCATCGTCCAGGCCGATGTTCAGAGCGCGCTTGGCAACCTGAATGGACCAGTTGGGGCCAGTGTAGCCTTCCTTAGCGGAATCATAGCCCAGAGCGCCCAGCAGCATCTTCATGAAGGCATAGCCGGTCAGGGAGTTGG
>ENA-OYZF01000204-OYZF01000204.1-human-gut-metagenome-genome-assembly--contig:-NODE-204-length-31015-cov-7.864761_pt1 | contig 31015 bp, 29 predicted proteins | sample MGYA00244074_ERZ653472 | MGnify/ENA primary metagenome ERZ653472 (study PRJEB26926, sample SAMN06165179) | human gut metagenome | biome: ENVO:00009003; feature: ENVO:2100002; material: ENVO:00002003... | reverse complement strand
AAACCGAAACACCATCCTAATCATTGCGGCGGTGATGGCAACCCTGGCCATTCTGGGCTGTCTTTTCAACATGGCAGCCACGGTGCTGTCCGCCAAGGTGTCCACTAAATTTGCCGCTGATTTGCGGCGTGAGATATTCCATCAGGTGCAAGATTTTTCCGCCGCTGAAATGGAGCGGTTTGGCACCGCTAGTCTAGTGACCCGCAGTACCTCCGATGTGACCAACATCCAAATGTTTCTCTCATTGCTGTTGCGGCTGGGGGTGACTGCACCGCTGATGGCGGTGGCTGGGCTGGTACTCTCTTCTCTGACCGGCGGCGAACTCAGTTCTGTGCTGAGCTTGGCCATTCCCGCCCTCATCATTGGCGTAGGTGTCATTCTGATTTTTGTTTCCCGCTACTCGGTGACCCTGCGGCAGCGGATTGACCGACTGAACAAGATCTTTCTGGAAACACTGGAGGGGGTACGGGTGATTCGGGCTTTCAATCGGCAAGGGAAAGAAATGGAAAGGTTTTCCCAAGCCAATGGAGAACTGGCCTCCATGACCATTCTCTCTGGGCGGGTGACCGCACTGCTGATGCCGGTGATTCAGGTGATCTTTGGTGTGACTACAGCAGCGGTCATGGGCATGGGTTCCTGGTATGTGTCCGCCGGGGAGATGGCAGTGGGTGACCTGGTGGCCAACAGCCAGTATATCAGCATGATCCTTGCCGCTATCATGATGCTGGCATTGGTCATTATGCTCTTTCCTGTGTCCTATGCCTGCGCTAAGCGCATCGCAGAAGTGCTGAATACCGAGAGTTCCATCAAGGACGGCAGATACAGTGCCGCCTTGCGCAAAGGCCGCGCCTGTGTGGCCTTTGACCATGTGACCTTTACCTATCCTGGGGCGGACGAACCAGTGTTGAAGGATGTTAGCTTCGAGTGCCGGGCCGGGGAGGTCACCGCCATTATCGGGCGCACCGGTTGCGGCAAGTCCAGCATCCTCAAGTTGATCCCGCGGCTTTACGACGCCACGGTAGGCCATGTCTATGTGGACGATATGAATGTAAAACAATATAAATTGAACGAGCTGCGGGATCTGATCGGCTATATCCCCCAGAAGAATGTACTCTTTTCCGGAGACGTGGCCTCCAACCTGCGCTTTGGAGATCAGGACAGCAGTGAGGAACAGTGGCGGCAAGCGGCCTACATCGCCTGCGCCGACGAGTTCATCGAACAGAAACCGGACGGCTACCACGCCGAAATCGCTCAAGGCGGCACCAATTTGTCCGGCGGCCAGCGCCAACGCATGGCTATTGCTCGGGCTGTCGTAAAAAAACCAGAAATCTACCTGTTTGATGACAGCTTTTCCGCCTTGGATGTGAAAACAGATAAAACACTCCGCATGCGCCTGCGGGAGAGCATGGGGGATTCCACCATGCTCATTGTGGCTCAGCGGGTGGGTTCTATCCTGGATGCTGACCGTATCTTGGTGATGGAGGACGGACAGATCGTGGGGAGAGGCAAGCACCGGGAACTGCTACATACATGTCCGCTCTACCGGGAGATTGCTGAATTGCAGCTGGGAGAGGAGGAAGTGAAACATGAACTGGAATGCGTTTAAACGGCTGTTCCACTATCTGGGACGGTACAAGCTCCGCCTGATTCTAGTGATGATCGCCGCTGTCCTGAGTACCCTGTTTACCGTTTTGACCCCAGCGGTGACGGGCGGCATCACCTCGGAACTGTACGATGGCGTGGCAAGCGGCTCCTTCGACTGGGAAACGATCGTCTGGCTGCTCGTGACGCTGATAGCCCTTTATCTTGTGGCCCAGCTTTTCGCCATTCTCCAAAGCTTCAGCATGACTAAGCTGACCGCCTGCGTTATGGAGACTCTGCGGGGTGATATTGACCGGAAGATGCACCACCTGAAGCTGGACTATTACGACTCTCATACCCAGGGTGAAATCCTCAGCACCATCACCAACGATGTGGACACGGTGAACAACGCCCTGAGCCAGAACCTGACCCAAATCGTCACCCAGGTGGTCACCGCTGTGGGTATCCTGGTGATGATGTTCACAACCAGTCCTATACTGACGGCCATCGCAGTGGCTATGGTGCCGGTGTCTCTGCTGGCCTCTCTAGGCGTTATGAAAACGGGAGCCATACACTACGCCCGGCAGCAGGAACTCCTGGGACAGCTCAACGGCTACATCGAGGAGGTGTACCAAGGGCAGGAGCTGGTGTCGGTGTTCAACTACACGGATCGAGCAAAAGAGGAGTTTGATCGAATCAATGGGGAACTCCAGCGTACCGCTCAGAGTGCCGAGATTGCATCTGGTAAGGTCACTCCAATCACCGACCTGGTAAATAACCTTGGCTACGCTGTCAGCGCCCTGCTGGGATGTCTGTCCGTATTGCGTGGTGAGATGCGGATCGGCGACGTGCAAGCCATGCTCCAGTATACCAAGCAGTTCTCCCAGCCCTTCACCAGCATTGCGGGGATGGCGGGCAGTTTCAGCGCAGCGTCCGCTGCCGCAGGGCGCATTTTCGCTCTGCTGGATGCCTCGGAAGAGACACCAGACCCTGTTCCCGGACTGATGCCTCAGGTCAGCACGGGCGCGGTGGAATTTCGCCATGTGTCCTTCGGTTACTCCCCGGAGCACCAGCTGATGCATGATGTGAACATCACGGTGAAGTCCGGTCAGAAAGTGGCCATCGTGGGCCCCACCGGGGCTGGCAAAACCACCCTCATCAATCTGCTCATGCGGTTCTACGATGTGGACGGCGGTAGTATTTTAGTGGACGGGGTAGACACCAAGGAAATGACCCGTCACGAGCTACGGGATCGCTTTGGCATGGTGCTCCAGGATGCCTGGCTCTTTGAAGGCAGCATCCGGGACAACATAGCTTACGCGCAGGACAATCTGCCGGAGGAAAAAATCATCGCCGCCGCACGATCCGCCAGCGTGGACAGCTTCATCAAGACCCTGCCAGGCGGTTATGATTTTGAACTTTCCACAGGGGCGGAAAATATCTCACAAGGTCAACGCCAACTGCTGACCATCGCCCGAGCGATGGCGTCTGACCCGGAAATCATGATCTTGGACGAGGCCACCAGCAACGTGGACACGCATACGGAGCAGCTTATCCAAAAAGCACTTGCAAAATTGATGCACGGACGTACTTCTTTTGTGATTGCCCATCGGCTTTCTACGATTCGGGATGCTGACATGATCCTTTACATGGAACATGGTGATATTCTTGAGCATGGCAGCCACGAAGAGTTAATGGCACAACATGGAAAATACGAAGCATTGTATATGAGTCAGTTTGCACAGTAATATTACAAACGTTTAATTGGCTGCTTAATTGCCATTTGAGGAGAAACAAAACTACTATCAAATACTGCCCCGTCCGGGGAAAGAAAAAAACCGTTGGACGGGGCAGATGATTTCCTGCGCACATTTAGCTCATTATTCTGTCGGCGGTTTTGATGGACTCAGGGCCGCCGTTTCTTTGCGTTAACACAAACCAATGACGACTTGCAGGGACACGGCAACCGATGGGAGGTTATTTTGCCGTGTCTACTTTACTATTCTATTTCTCCTGTGATCTGCACCAGTCAAAAAAAGTTCGTACCCGCCGTCGGGGTATTCTGGGTATGAATATGAACACAGAAATCATGTGAATAGATTTTATAATTCTTCTACGCCTGTCTGCATTTTGCAGACAGGCGTTTTTTGTCGTTTCCTTGGGTTTTGTGTCGGCTGTCGATCACCTCCTGTATCTATCCCTTGCAACGCAACGATGAAATAGGAGGTGCAGCGCATGGATTCTTCCTAAAGAATTTTTTTCAAAAATTTTTCTGCGCGTTTGCCAAAACGCATGATGCAGACCGTTTTAGTGGCGAAAGGGGAAGAAAACCGTATCACCCGCCTTTGCGGACGCGAAGGGAGGTGAATACATGAAACCTCATTCGCACGATGTAGGAGTTGCCCGTGCCTTTGATTGCTTCTGCAAAAAGGTACTGCGGAACGAAGCGCGGGACTATCAGGACGCGCTGGCACGGAAAAGAAACCGAGAGGTCTATTTTTCCGAACTGCCCGTCGAAGTGCTGGAACAGTTCGCTGTCCGTGACACCTATTTCACGGATAGCCGCACATTTGAAGTCATCGGCCATTCGGTTTGTATCGACGATGAAACGCTGGCGGAAGCGATCTCCGCTTTGCCTGTTGACCGCAGAGATATTATCCTGCTGTCCTATTTCCTCGATATGTCCGACGCTGAAATTGCAAATGTGCTGAACATGGTGCGCCGTTCCGTTGCCTATCGCAGGACAAGCACCCTAAAGCTGCTGAAAAACCTGATGGGAGGAGAAAACAGATGACAAGTCAATCGAAGAATAACCGTCTGTTGCCGCTGACCATCATTGAAGCGGCTGCTGGCGGTGACGTGGAAGCGATCAACGCCGTTCTGAAACACTATGCAGGGTACATAGCCCGTCTGTCGATGCGTGAGCTTTACGACGAGTACGGAAATCCCCATCTTTGCGTGGATGAAGAACTTCGGCGCAGGCTGGAAACGAAACTCATTACCAAACTGCTCACATTCCGCGTGAGATAACTGACGCCTGACAGAAACGTGTCCCCCCTTTCCTCGTTTCTGCCTGATGCTCCTTGACAAATATGCCCGCAAGAGAACGGCGGCGCATCATAGGCAAAACGGGTACGTTCCTTTTGCGCCGAGCTGGGCGGCTGGTACGCCATGACGTATATCCGAGAGGATATGCCGAGCGACAAATACCGCGCCGTAAAGCAAGTGTGGCAGCTTGCAGGCGACGACGCGCAAAACACATAATGATACGACCTTACAGCCACAGTCCGAGCGTTCAAAGCGTCGCAGGCGATGGGTAGGGCTGCACGAGAACCGTGCGGGGGGGTGAAACTCCCTTGGAGCTGCGCCAGCAGCCGTCCGTTTTGTCATTCCCTTTTGTAGTTATTTCGTTTCCCATGAAAGGGGGATTTGTTTCTATGGAAACAACCATGAAGAAAACATCGTCCCCGATTGTACGCGAGTACAAGATCGGGGATATAACGTATATCGTCAAGGCCGTCATCAAAGACGGCGCGAAAGAGGACGCCGTGACAAAGGTGCGCCGCCTGATTCAGAATGACTTGCGGGGTAAAAAAGTTACAAATAATTTTGAACCCGCCTAATGACGGCGAGCGAGATCCCTGGTATAATATAAATAACCTGTTTGTCCGGCTGCCGGAATAGGAGGCAACATGAAAAAGCAGCCCGACAAAATCACCGCATATTACTACCGTGCGGCGAACAAACAAACAGACCTGAACCTTGACAATCAAATGCACCTACTTTTGAGCCATGCACAGGAAAACGGAACGGACACCTATATGTTCTTCGTGGACAATGGGTACAACGGCCTGACCGCAGAGCGTCCGGCATTTCAAAATCTGCTTGCAGCAATCCATGAGAACCGCGTGCAGAAAATCGTTGTCGTATCGCTTGACCGACTTTACCGCAGCTATCTTGCAGCGTTGCAGTTCCTTGATGATATGGAGCAGCGCGGTATTTCGATTTGCTCCATTACAGACGGCGATCTACCCCTTTGCCGAGAACTATATCACGGCATTGTCAACGCCTACCGCAGTTCTTCCGAGAAAGGCGGTGAATGCAGATGACGGGATTTACCTTTCAGAGCTTGAAGCCGCAGGACAGTTTAAGCAATGAGCTTCGCAGCGTGATCCGCGATAATGTTTTGCAGTTCTACACCAAGGGGCTATCTACGGAAGCAGAGGAAGAAGGTCTGACCGCTCTGTATGAGCGCCTTTCGCAGGAAGATAAGCTGGATGGTGAAAGTAACTCCATAGCGAACCAGAAGAAGATTCTGGAACGCTACTGCAAGGATCACGGGATTACCGCCTACCGCCATTATGACGAGGACGATGGTTATTCCGGCACAAACTTCAACCGTCCGGGCTTCCAGCGTATGCTTGCCGACATCAAGGCTGGGCGGATCAAGCGTGTCATTGTAAAGGACATGAGCCGCTTCGGGCGCGATTATCTCCAAGTGGGAATGTATACCGATGTTGTTTTCCCGGAGTTTGGCGTTCATTTCATTGCCGTCAATGACGGCGTGGACAGCACACGCGGCGAAAGTGAGTTTACCGCGATCCGCAATGTGTTCAACGAAATGTATGCCCGCGATACCTCTAAGAAGATTCGCGCTACATGGCAGAGCAAAGGCAAGTCCGGCGAGCATTTGACGACCATTCCGCCCTATGGGTATATGAAAAGCCCGGAGGACAAAAAGAAATGGATCGTCGATGAAGAAGCCGCAGCCGTCGTACAGAAGATATTCTCCCTGTGCGCGTCCGGCAAAGGCCCCACGCAGATTGCTAAATGGCTCAAACAGCAGCAAATCTTGAACCCAACCGCCTATTGCCATGCGAAAGGTCTGCCGACCAGCAACAAGCCGACAGCAGACCCGTACAAATGGACAAATGAAACGGTTTCCCGCATTTTGGAGCGCGTAGACTATCTGGGGCATACAGTAAACTTCAAGACCACAAAGAAGTCCTACAAGAGCAAGAAGAAAATCTGGAATGATCCTGAGAATTGGGTGATCTTCGAGAACACCCAGCCGCCGATCATCGAAGAAAGCGTGTTCCTGATTGTTCAGAACATTCGCAAGGCGCGTCGCCGTCCTACCAAGATGGGTGAAATGGGTATGTTCTCCGGGCTTCTGTATTGCGCAGAGTGCGGCGGCAAAATGTATCAATGCCGCGCTACCAACTTTGCGGAGAACCAGAAATACTTCATCTGCTCCACCTACCGCAAGGGCAAGGATCTCTGCACGACCCATTCTATCAAGAATGTCGTGCTGCATGAAATTGTTCTGCGAAATCTGCGGGAAGCAATCTCCTATGTTTCAGAGCATGAAGCGGAGTTCATTCAGGACGCTGCCGAGAGCGATATGCGGGACAGAGATGCAGAGTTTGTTCGGAAGCGTGAAACGCTGGCAAAGGCGGACACGCGAATTGCCGAGCTTGACCGCATTATCTCCCAACTGTATGAGGACAACGTGATTGGCAAGCTGTCAGATGAACGTTTTATCAAAATGTCCCATGACTACGAGTTGGAACAAAGCAACCTGAAATCAATGGCAGAAGTCCTGCGCAAGGATCTGAAGCAGCAGGAGCAGCAAAAAACCAATGTCAAGGCGTTTATCGCTGCCGTGAAGAAGTACACGGATTTGCAGGAGCTTGACGCGGCTGTTCTCCGTGCTTTCATTGACAGGATCGAAGTTTCCCATGTTGACAAGAAATCCAGAACGCGGGAAATCACCATCGTCTATAACTTCATCGGTGCATTTGACTTCACACGGGCAATCGAAAATGCCCGCAACACAAGTAAAAAAGAGCAAAGAACGGCATAGCCGTTAAGCTACACCGTTCCTTGCTTCAATGTTTTCCTAAGTCACCGCCGCATCGGCGGCGGTGTTTTATCTGACCCCGGCAGCGTCGGAGGGCTACCGCTCCACGCTGAAACCAACGGCGTTTCGGAACAGTGCCCCGTCTGCCAACCTGTCATCCCAGGTGATCCGGCAGGAGCGGCCGGTATCCGAGACGGCGGCGCTGAACCCGGATTGGGTGGAATGGCTCATGGGCTTCCCCCGGAAATGGACGGACGTATCCTCTGGGCCGCCGAGCCGGAGGGCGTCCCCCGCATCACCGAAAACACCGCGGACCGCGCCCTCCGACTGAAAACCCTGGGCAACGCGGTCTGCCCGCCCCAGGCATATCCCATTTTCAAGTATATCTCCATGATCGAGACGGGCGAGTGCGTGAGCATTTGCCCCTACGGAAAGGCAGGTGGTGACGCATGAAGGAATGGAAAGCCTCCGAGAAGGAGGCGCAGAAGATGACCCGTGACGGAGCCATTTCCGTCAACATGGTCACAGGCGAGGCGAGCCATGTTTCAGACCGTGCGCCGGAGCAGGACTATTCCCCCTCCGGCGATTCCACGGTGCTGGCGAGGACTGTCCTCCACCATCTGGACGACCGGCGCGTCCGGAAGTCTCAGAAGAAAAAGCGGCGGAACCGCCGCAAAGCCTACCGGGAGGGTACGGCGGCAAATAGCCGCCCATCCTCCCGTTTGCAATTCACCGAGGAGGAACGTGCCGCGCCGGAGCTGCAAAAGGCGATCCGAAAATCCGATAAAGCGGCGGATAAGCTGGACGCGGCAAGGGCCTCTATCCCCAAAAAGCGCGTCCTGGGCACGGAGCGTGTCTTTGACGAGGCTTCCGGCGCCGGGCGTACAAGACTGGTATTCCATGAGACGGATAAGTCGGCTTCGATCCGGCAGCCGGGGCCGAACCCGCTGGCGCGGCCTTTGCAGGAGGTCGCCCACGCCGCCCACGCCAAGGTGCGGAAGGTGGAGCAGGAGAACTCCGGCGTGGCGGCGGGCCATCTCACCGAGCGCGGCATGGAAAAAGCTGTGGGCTATGGGAACCGTAAGCTGCAAAACTGGCGGGCGGAGCGGCAGGTGAAGCCCTGGCGGGATGCGGCAAAGGCGGAGCAGGCGGCGGTCAGGGCCAACGCGGAGGCGCTTTACCAAAAGGCGCTCCATGATAACCCCCAGCTTGCGTCCGGCAGCCCCATCTCCCGCATCTGGCAGAAGAAGCGGATGCAGCGGCAGTACGCGGCGGCCTACCGGGCGTCGCGCGGCGCGGAGGGTGCAAAGGCGGCGACGCAGACGGCAGCCAAGAGCGCAAAGAAAGGCGCGGAGGCGGCGAAGAAGGCCGGCGAGTTCATAGCCCGGCACAAAAAGGCGTTCCTTATCATCGGCGGGATCGGCCTTGTACTGGTGCTGCTGTTGGGCCTGCTGCAATCCTGCTCCTCCATGTTCGGCGGTGGCGTGTCCAACATTGTGGCCTCCTCCTATCTCTCCGAGGATGCTGACCTGCTGGCGGCGGAGGCCGCCTACTGCGCCAAGGAGGACGAGCTGCGGCGGTATCTGGACACCTATGAGCAGACCCACGACTATGACGAGTATCACTATGATCTGGACGACATTGAGCACGATCCCTATGTGCTGCTGTCCATCCTGTCGGCGCTCCATGAGGGCACCTTCACCATAGATCAGGTGCAGGGCGACCTTCAAATGCTGTTCGACAAGCAATACATCCTCACCGAGACGGTGGAGGTGGAACGGCGGTACTACATTGAGACGGATACCTGGACGGACAAGGAGGGCAACACCCATACGGAGAGCTACCGGGTCTATTACGATTATTATATCTGCACGGTCAAGCTGGAAAACTTCGACCTCTCCCATCTGCCGGTCTACATGATGGATCAGGAGACGCTTTCCATGTACGCCGTGTATATGTCCACCCTGGGCAACCGCCCCGACCTGTTCCCGTCCTCCGGCTATGTTCCCAAGTATGTGACCAACCCGCCCGCCAAGTACGAGATCCCGGCGGAGTACCTGTCCGACGAGCGCTTTGCCACGCTGATTACAGAGGCGGAGAAGTATCTGGGCTTTCCTTATGTGTGGGGCGGCAGCAGCCCGTCCACCTCCTTTGATTGCAGCGGCTTTGTCAGCTATGTCCTGACCAGCAGCGGCCTGTGCAATACCGGGCGGCTGGGGGCGCAGGGCCTCTACAACATTTCCACGCCGGTATCCGAGCCGCGGCCGGGGGATCTGGTGTTCTTTGTGGGCACCTACGACACGCCGGGGGTCAGCCATGTGGGCTTTTATGTGGGGGACGGGATGCTCCTGCACTGCGGCGATCCCATCCAGTACACCAGTCTCAACACAAATTACTGGCAGTCCCACTTTTATGCCTACGGCAGACCGCCGTACAACTGATGGAGGCGGAGCCGATGCTGACTGTAAAACCGATGTCCCTTGCCGACGCAAACAGGTTTGTCGCAGAGCACCACCGCCACCATAAGCCGGTGCGAGGGCATAAGTTTTCCCTGGGCTGCATGGCGAACGGCCATCTGGCGGGCGTCGCCATCGTGGGGCGGCCGGTGAGCCGATACCTGGACGATGGGCTGACTCTGGAGGTCAACCGCCTCTGCACGGACGGGACAAAAAACGCTTGCAGCTTCCTCTATGGCGCGGCGGCGCGGGCGGCGAAGGTCCTGGGCTACCATAGGATCATTACCTATATTCTGGACACGGAGAGCGGCGTCAGCCTCCGTGCCTCCGGCTGGCGATGCGCGGGGCTGGCGGGCGGACGGGAGTGGACCGGCAGGCGCCGCCCGCCCGAACCGCTGTATCCGGCGCAGATGAAATACCGATACGAAAAGGCTTTGAGATGAGGTGAGCATATCAATATTGTTTCCTATGGCGGCGGTGCGAACAGCACCGCCCTTCTTGTTGGGCTGCACCAGAACCGTATCCCTGTTGACCTGATCCTGTTTGCGGATACGGGCGGCGAGCATCCCCATACCTACGCCTATTTGGATATCATGGATCGCTGGCTGAAGGATCACGGTATGCCGGAGATCACACGGGTCTATAAGACCACGAAGGACGGCGGGCGGCTGACCTTGGAGGAGGAATGTCTGAAAAGCGGCACGCTGCCCTCCATCGCCTACGGCTTCAAGCGGTGTTCGCTGAAACACAAAATCGGACCGCAGGAAAAGTTCTGCAACAACTATCCTCCATGCCGTGAGGTCTGGAACAGTGGGAAAAAGGTGGTCAAGTTTATCGGCTATGACGCCGGCGAGCACTACCGCAGCGATAAGGTCCTTCTGCGGGATCTGGCGGACCCGAAGTACAGCAAGAGGTATCCCCTGATGGAATGGGGCTGGGACCGGGAGGCGTGTATCCGGACAATCGAGGCTGCGGGCCTGCCGCAGCCGGGAAAGTCCTCCTGCTTTTTCTGCCCCAGTATGAAAGCGGAGGAGATCATCGACCTGCGGGAGCGTTACCCGGAGTTGTTCCGGCGCGCGCTGGCATTGGAGGATAACGCACGGGCCAACCTAAAAACCGTTCGGGGGCTTGGGCGCAATTATTCATGGAAAGAACGATTTGGAAAGGAGCAATGCAATCATGGCAACGACTGAGAAGATCCGCAAGGATATTGAGAAAACGAGGGAAAAGATCGCGGAGCAGCAGAAGCGCCTCCGCGCGCTGGAAGCCCAGCTCACGGAGGAGGAGAACCTGGAGATCGTCCGCATGGTAAAGGCTGTCCGTATGGACAACAGGGAGTTGACCGCCTTCCTGCGCGCCTACGCCAGCGGCATGATCTCCCTTCCGGACGGGCTGATGGAGACGGAGGAAAGCGAGGGCGCGGAAGATGAAGCGTAACAGAGCTTTTCGCCGTTTCGCCGCCGTGTTCCTGGCACTTTTCTGCATGGCGGCCACCTCCACCGTGGCCTTCGCCGGCGGCGGGGACGGCGAGCCCTACTACACCGGGGAGGAGACCACGGGCGGCTATGAGCCCCAGCCCCTGACCCCGGAGGGCAACATGACCCTGGTGGACGATATCGCCGGTGAGAGCGCCGGGGATAAGCAGTTCATCACCGTAGTCACAAAAGGCGGCAACTATTTCTACATCATCATCGACCGGGCGGAGGACGGCGAAAACACCGTCCACTTTCTCAACCAGGTAGATGAGCGCGACCTGCTGGCCCTGATGGACGAGGAGACGCCCGCCGTCCCGGTGTGTACCTGTAAGGAAAAATGCGCGGCCGGCGCGGTGGATACATCCTGTTCTGTCTGCAAGACCAACCTCTCCGAGTGCGCGGGCAGGGAGAAGGTCAGGGACCCGGAGCCGGAACCGGAGCAGCCGGAGAAAAAGAGCGGCAGCGGCCTGTTGGCTGTGGTGGTGCTGCTGGTGCTGGCAGGCGGCGGAGCCTTCGCCTATGTGAAGTTCATCAAGCCGAACCGCAGCAGCGTGAAGGTCAGCGCCGACCCCGACGAGTACGATTTCCCTGACGAGGAGTATATCAACGAGGACGAGCCTGCGGAGGCTGAAACGGAGGCGGAGCATGAGTAAGCTGATCATCGCAGAAAAACCGAGCGTGGCAAAATCCATCGCGTCGGCCCTGGGTGCTTCATCCAGGGCCGATGGCTTTTATGAGGGCAGCGGCCTGATCGTTTCCTGGTGCGTGGGACACCTGGTATCCCCGCTGGACGCGGGCGGCTATGACGAGCGCTTCAAGAAATGGCACTATGAGGATCTGCCCATCCTGCCGGAGCCCTTCCGCTACGTCCCCATCCCCGGCAAGGAGGCGGCCTTGGACAATGTGAAGCGCCTCATGGCGCGGGAGGACGTAACGGAGATCGTCAACGCCTGCGACGCTGGACGTGAAGGTGAGCTGATCTTCCGCCTGGTGTATGAACTGGTCGGCTGCCGCAAGCCGGTCCTCCGGCTTTGGATCTCGTCAATGGAGGACAGCGCCATCCGGGAGGGCTTTTCCGAGCTGCGCCCCGGCGCCGAGTATGAAGCCCTGTATCAGTCAGCCCTCTGCCGCCAGAGGGCTGACTGGCTGGTGGGGATCAACGCCACCCGCCTTTTCTCCGTCCTCTATCACCGTACCCTGAACGTGGGCCGCGTCCAAACGCCCACGCTGGCAATGCTGGCGGAGCGGGACGCGAAGATCGCACTGTTCCAGAAGGAGAAGTATCATCATGTGCGCCTGACCCTGGCCGGCGCGGAGGCGGTGTCAGAGAGATTTACCGATCCGGCAGAGGCGGAGCAAGCGGCGGCCATGTGCAAGAGCGCGACCGTCACCTGCACCTCCGTCACCTGTGAGCAGAAGAAGGAACCGCCTCCGAAGCTCTATGACCTTACCACCTTGCAGCGTGAGGCAAACCGGCTGCTTGGCTACACGGCGAAGCAGACCCTTGACTACGCCCAGAGCCTCTACGAAAAAAAGCTGCTGACCTATCCCCGCACGGACAGCCGCTATCTGACTTCCGACATGGCAGAAACGGCTTCCTGTGTGATCCATCTGGCGGCGAAGCTTCCGCCCTTTGATAAAATCAGCAATTTCTATCCACTGGTGGAGGCCATGGTCTCCGACAAGGATGTATCCGACCACCACGCCATTATCCCCACGATGGAGATTGAAAAAGTGGATATCAAAGCTCTGCCCCTGGGCGAGCGCAATTTGTTCCTGCTGGTCTGCTGCAAGCTGCTGTGTGCGTCGGCGGAGCCGTATGTGTATGAGGCGGTCACAGCCACCTTTGGCTGCGGCGGCCATTCCTTCACCGCAAAGGGCAGGCGCGTCCTCTCCGAAGGCTGGCGGGAGATCGACCGCATTTTCCGCGCCTCCCTGAAAGAAAAGCCTGCGGATGGGGACGGCGGCACGCTCCCGGACTTCACCGAAGGGCAGACCTTTGACGGCGCGGAGGTTTCCATCACCGAGCATTTCACCCAGCCGCCGAAGCCCTATACCGAAGATACCCTCCTGTCCGCTATGGAGAATGCGGGCAAGGACGATATTCCCGATGAGGCGGAGCGAAAAGGACTGGGCACGCCCGCCACCAGGGCGGCTATCATCGAAAAGCTGGTGGCTGCCGGATTTGTGGAGCGCAAGGGCAAAAACCTGATCCCCACGAAAGCCGGTATCAACCTTGTCACGGTCCTGCCGGAGCCACTGACCTCTCCCATGCTGACAGCGGAATGGGAACAGAAATTGACGGAGATTGCAAAGGGCGGCGCTGACCCGGACGCCTTCATGGACGGTATCCGCACGATGGTTCAAGAGACTGTGTCCACCTATTCCTGCATTTCCGAGGATGGCAAAAAACTGTTTGCCCCAGAGAAGGAAGTGATCGGCACCTGCCCCCGCTGCGGTCAGCCGGTTTATGAGGGCAAGAAGAACTTTGCGTGTTCGGATCGGTCCTGCGGTTTCGTCCTCTGGAAAAATGACCGCTTCTGGACGAGCCGCAGGAAGGAGCTGACAAAGAAGATGGCAACGGACCTTCTGAAAAAGGGACGTACCAATGTCAAGGGAATGTGGTCTGAAAAGAAACAGGCCACTTATGACGCTGCGGTGATCCTGGACGATACGGGCGGCAGGTACATCGATTTCAAGCTGGAATTTCCCAAAAATAAGCGAAGCTGAAGGAGGAGCGTATATGCCGGATTACAGTTACAACAAGGATTATCCCTTTGCCACCTTTATCACCAATCTGGGCAAATATAACGAGGGCGAGCTTGTGGGCGAGTGGGTGAAGTTTCCCACCACCGCCGAAGAAATGAAGGAGGTATTCAAGCGCATCGGCATCGGCCAGAAGGACGATTTCGGCAATCCCTATGAGGAATGGTTCATCACGGACTATGACTGCTATGTGGACGGTCTCTATGACAAGCTGGGCGAATACGAAAATCTGGACGAGCTGAATTATCTGGCGTCGAAGCTGGATGAAATGAGCGACAGCGAATACGCGCAGTTTCAGGCCGGTATGGAAATGGGCGACCATTGCGGCAGCCTGCAGGAGATCATCAACCTGACGGAAAATCTGGACTGCTATGAGGTCTATCCCCATATTGCGGACTATGACGATCTTGGGCGCTATTACATTGAGGAGCTGGAGGTCATGCAGGTGCCGGAGCACCTGCAAAATTACATCGACTATGAGGCCTACGGCCGGGACGTGGCGATGGACGAAAACGGCAGCTTTACGGATCAGGGCTATGTGCGGGATACGGGGGACCGCTTCTGCGAGTATTACGACGGCGAGCGCGGCAGCATCCCCGACGAATACCGGGTGATGGCCTTTCAGGACGATCTTCCCGAAGAAGAAAAATCTGAATGGGCTATGGATATCGCCTTTGATATGGACGAGTTCTTCCGGCAGAACGATCCGCAGTACGCGGCGGAGCACCCGGAGGCGCACGCCGCAAAGGAAGCGCTTTATGAAAATCTGATGGCCGGGCGCATCTCCGCTCTGGATGAAAAGCTGGCGGCACTGGGCCAGACCCAGGAGGACTATCTTCCCTCCGAGATCGAAAAGTTCAAGGATGCCACGGGCTACGAGGAGTTTCTGGATTTTGACCCAGCGGAGGTCAAGGCGGCCTTGGAGGATCCGAACAGATCCCGTGTGGATGAAATGCTGGCCGCCGCGGAAAAAGCGGAACGGGAGTACGCGGCGGAGGCCGCCGCCTATGTGCAGACCCCCGCTGCTATCGTGGAGCAGGCACGGGCGGCGCAGGGCGAGCCGGTGGGCAGTTTCTCCATCTACCAGCTCAAGGGCGGCAATGAAACGCTGGACTATCGCTTTGAGCCACTGGACAGCATCCACCGCAACGGCCTTTCTGTAAAGCCGGAAAATTATGAGCTGGTCTATGAGGCGCCGATGACGGCGAAGGACGATCTGGAAAGCATTTATACCCGGTTCAATGTGGATCGCCCGGCGGACTTCACCGGGCACTCCCTGTCGGTATCGGATATCGTGGTGCTGCATCAGAACGGGAAGGATACCGCCCATTACTGCGACCGCGCTGGCTTTTCCGAAGTGCCGGAGTTTTTGCAGCCGGCGCAGAAAAGCCGCGAGATCACCGAGCGCATCCAGACGCCCAGGGGCAGCTTCTATCTCTGCGGCATGACAAAGGAGCAGATGGAGGCGGACGGATACGGTTTTCATCACGCCTCTGAGGATGGGAAATATCTCATTATGGCAAATGGGACCTATGCGTATGCGGTCAGAGCTGATGCGCCGGAAAAGGACAATCCCCTCCGCACGGCGGAAATGACGCTGGAGGACGACTACGGCATGATCGACGGCGTGATCAACAACGGCAGGCGGGGCGAGGAGCTGGAAAAGGCCAGGGAGCACGCGGAGCGGACGCAGCCGGAGAAAAAGCCCTCCATCCGGGAACGGCTGGCGGCGGCAAAGCAGGAGTGCGCGAAGCAGCAGCCCAGGCCTGCCCCGGAGAAGAAGCCCCCGGAGCTGGGGGAACGATGAGCCGGGGCGTGAAGTGGCGGCTGGAATGGGCCTTCTTCCTGGGGGAGAATGGCAGGCGGCAGTACAACCGGCTCTGCAAGGGCTGTGTCCATCCCTGCAAGCAGAGCTTCCGGGCGGTGGTGCTGGACTGCCCACACTTCCAGTCCCAGCGCGTGAAAAAAGGCGTGGATAAGGGTGGGAAAAGGGCAAAATAGTCCACCGTGGCGGCGTTTTCAGACCATGCCCTTATGATTTCCCATCCACGCTTTTCTCCGCGCTCCTGCGGCGAGAAAGCAGCGGTTTTTGACACTTTCCCATGCGCGCCCATAGCAAAAGCGGGGACGCGGCCTTCGGTATATCCGTTGGCTGCGTCCCCGCTTCTTTTTCTGCTTATTTCTCGTCCTCGTTGGGCTTGTCCGCTTCCGCCACGCCCTGGATCACATCCGTCACCACGGCGTTGAGCTGGGCGGCGTTCTCCGCTGTGACGGCGGGCCGCCCTGTGTCCGCTTCGATGGCGCGCCGCGCGTCTCCCGCCACCTTGCCGCCGCGCCGGGCGACGATCCGGCTTTCCTCAAAGCCCTCCGGCTGATGGGCCTTGGAAAGCTCCGTGGTCGTGGTTTCGGCCAGCATGTTCAGCACGATCTCCAATGTGCTCATGTTGTCCCGGAGGTTTTCCTTTTTGAGCCCTTTCAGGTTTTTGTATTGCCGGGTGGTCATGCCGGACCAGGCCTTTGTGATCTCGTCGGTGAGGATGGCGTATTCCCGGCCCTGCTCCACGCCCCGCGCCTGCCATTCGGCGGTGAGCTCGTTGCGGACGCGGATGGAGAGGATGCGCTGGTGGATCCAGTCGGCGTCATAGCCCTTCTTCTGGTAGGTCTCCAGCGCCCGGTCGATGGCCTGTTCCGGGTCGATGGTCTCCTCGATACGCTCCCGGCCAACCTGTGCCAACCAACGCTTGAAGGGCTCTGCCTTGGGCGACGGGATGGACTGGATGATGCGCAGAAGCTGTTCCGTGCTGGCAACGTCCGTTAGACGCATCTTTCCGTCTGTTGCCCGCATTTTCAACTGCTTACAATTTGTAAGCAGTTCACTTGCGCCCTCCTCTTTCAGACGCTTTTTCAAAACCGCCCAATAGGTGCTGGCGTTTCTTGCCGTTGGCTGATCGGTCAGAACGGCGATCACATCCACTACGGAGAAATACCATTCTTCCCGTTCCTCGTCCCAGGCGGTACGGATCTTTCTATCTTCAAAAAGCTGGATGGAATTGTTCTCGTCCATGGGCTTTTCCCTCCTTCGATGGGCTATCCCCATTCTACCATGAAATGATGATTTTTTCTATCAGGGAACGCGATTTTTGCGGCAGCAGCAGTCGTAGGCGCTGTGGGACTGTGGGCAAACGGCCAAGCCGGGCGGCGCTGTGGGAAAGCGGTTTGCCGTCCTGTGGGAAAGGCCTGTCCTTTTCCATCAGGGGGTGAATGGCTTTTCCATCGGCAAAGCGGCCATTTTCCACATTTCCATAGCGCGGGCCTAATCCTCGGTGATGATACACGCACAGCCCGCCGTCAGCAGGCGGTACAGCGTCAGCGGCACATACCACGCCGCCACCAGCAGCCGCCAGGCCAGCACGAAGCCGCCGATGAAGCCGGCCAGAATGAAGTTCAGGGCAAACAGGGCAATCCCCGTTCCCAGAGAGCCGCCGCCCGGTATGATCCAGAGCCGCAGCCGCCAGATCCCAAACGGCAGCCCGCAGAGGATCCAGAGCCAGAGATAGTCCAGTTCCCCGTTCTTTACGCAGGCGGAGCGGAAGATGCAGTACAGCAGCGCGGCCGACGCCACCGGCAGGATAGTCTTGCGGAAAAAGTCTTTTAAGGCCTCGCCTCTTGTCATGGTGTTCGCCTCCTTCAAAATCGTTTGTATCTTCATTATATCTGACGTTTCGGCAAAAGCCCAGGGGAAAACGCAGATCACGGCAAAAAGTTTGTCCCAGGGGTCATTCCAGCTCCATATCCCTCTGACGTGCCGGTGTCTGCCGGGGCGGGGACAGGAACTCCTCCACGTTCCGGCGCACGGCGGCGTAGTCCTGCTCCTCCCGCCGCGCCTTCTGACGCTCGGCGGTCAGCGCCGCCCTCCGGGCGGTGAGCGCGTCCATTTCCGCCTGCATCCGCGCCGCGGACGGCAGGGGCACGGCGCCCAGGCGCTTGCACTCTCTGGCGGCGGCCTCAAAGAGAATGATCTCCCGCTCATAGCCCCGCAGGAACTTCTCCTTATCCTTCGACGCCTGATAGCGGTCATAGATGGGCTTGAGCTGACGGTAGGCGGCGACGTGCTTCATTTTCAGCGTCAGCTCCTCGATCCGCGCTCCGGTCTCCCGCAGCTCCGCTTTCAGCCGGGCGGCGGAGGCGGAAGCCGCCTCGCAGCGCTCTGTCAGTTCCTCCATGCTGCCGATGCCGTGTTCCGTCAGGAAGTTGCTGGTCTCGGCGATGCGTTTCAGATTCTCGATGGTCGCCCAATGGCGGTAGCCCGCGCTCTGCTGGGCCTTGATGTTGTTCTGAATATCTATGAGCAGGCTGACCCTGCTTCCACGCTGTTTTGGCTGGCGGGAGGGTCTGGCGCGTCCGGCCATCCGTGCGGTCAGGGCGTCCTCGGCATAATCCGCGCCCAGGGTCTTTAGTCTTGTGAACCGCTCCTGTCCCGGCGCTCTGGCGGAAATATACTTGCCCCGCTTGAGCGCATAGCCCTCCCGCTGCAACCGCACCAGCAGCTCCTCTAAATCATGACAGCCGGGCAGCAGCCGGTCGATGGCGGCGCGCAGCTTCGCCTTATAGCTGGTGCCGGCTCGCTCCGCCTGATGCTCGATGTAGCTTTTACCTCTGTCCTGGCCGGGAACGATGACGGACAGGCCGTGTTCCTTGCAGATCCGGTCTGAGGTGCGGCGGATGAAGTGATAGCTGCGCTTGTTGGAATGATAGTGCTTGTGATCCGCAAAGCTGACGGCATTGAAGATCAGGTGGTTATGAACATGATCTTTGTCTGTGTGAGTGGTAAGTACAAACTCATACCTGCCGCCCAGGATCTCCCTTGCCAGCTCCATGCCGATCTCATGGGCCTGCTCCGGCGTGACCTCCCCAGGCTGAAAGGCTTGGATCAGGTGGCGGCCCAGGTTCGTCCCCTTGTCGATGGCGTGGCGGCGGGTCCAGGCAAATTCGATATCCGCAGTTTCGGCGGCGCAGCCATAGGAGGAGACAAGCAGCTTCCCGTCCGTTTTCTCCGGGTTGCAGATATAGTCAATGGCCGCTTTCAGCGTTGACTTGATAGGATGCGTCTTTGTAACTGCCATATCTCATCCAGCCTTTCCCGTATCTCCTCCACGTCTGCCCGGTACGCGCTCCCTCCGGCGTTGAGCCGCTTTGCGATCTGGTTGATGTTCCGGCCGATGGCGGACAGGGCGGCGTTCATCCGCTTGATATCCGTGGTGTCAAGCTGGATGATATACCCGTCTATCGCCATCTTCCGCAGATACGCGCCGTACCGCCGTGTGGGGAGCTGCGCCATCTTTTCATCTATGAGCCGTTTTTCCTCCTCCGTCACATAGAACTTCATCTGAATGTTCCGCTTTCGGTTCGCCATGGGCAGCCTCCGTTTCTCATAAGGGTCTGGGGTCTCGCCTGTCGGCTCGGGCAGCGCTTCAAAGCGTTTCACGCTTTGAGGTCTCCACCGGAGACCCGCGCCCCAGCAAGCAATTTTGACTGTTCGGGCAAGGGACCTGAACAGCGCAAAATCCGCAAGCGGGTACTCGCTTGCTGTGCTTGCTGACTACTTCGTACCCCCGTATTTCCCCCTCTACCCATACTACAATCCGAACAGGGCGTTTTGGCCAGATTTTCGGAGAAATGTTTTGTTCGCGGCGAAAAAAGCCGGATTTTTTTAACCCGTTCCCGAAAAAGATACAGGGGATTCACACAAAAACCTTGAATTGCGGAGGGGTCTATGGTAAACTTATTGTATCTAACTATACCCCTTTGCCGGGGCGCTGAATTGTCCGGGCTTTGGGGTGTGGCGAGGCGGCGAAGCGTCCGGCTGGAAGTGCTCGGACAGCGCCGCGCAAGACCGCTTTTTCGAGGCGTCTGAACGGAAGCGCAAAAGCGCGAAGCCCTTGAAACATCTGCAAAAAAGGGGTTGACAGCATGAGATTTCCCCCCATAATTAGACAGACAGACAGACAGACAGACAGACAGACAGAGTAAGTCTGTCCTTTTCTGCTGCCCTCATATATCGTCAACAGGCGCGGCCTGCCCGAAGTGTTTTCGGACAGGGCGCGCCTTTTCGTGCTCTGACGGCAGGGGGTGACACGGGATGAAGAAGCTATTTTCCTTCCTTCGCCCCCGCACACAGGCGCGAGACCGGGAGAGCGACGGCGACGGAAAGCGATCCCCCCCTGGGTTAATGGGAGGTGGGGCGGATCAATCGGTATAACACCTTCTGCCCGGTGACCGCGTACCGGGACACAAACCGCGGACAACGAATTTCCGATCAAAAGGAGGAAGAAAAACGATGAGAAAACGGATACTGAGCATCCTGCTCTGCCTCGTCATGGTGGTGGGTCTGTTCCCCACAATGGCCTTTGCAGCAGATGGCAGCGGTGCAACGACAGGCAGGGGTACAAAAAGCGACCCCTACTGCGTTTCGACCTATGCTGAGATGAAGCGCCTTCTGCAAACGCCGGCAAGTTATTATATTAAAGTAGTCGGGATGGATAACGATGCGACTAACGGAGGCGTTCCGATTCGTAGATTGACAGCGGGAAGAGATTTTCAATCTACATCGGCTGCGATAAAGATTCCATATGGCGCACGCCATCATTTGGAAATTGCTACAAAGATTTGGTTTGTTGCTGACCCTCTGGATGGAGATAAGAATATATTTAGCCGCCTGATTGATGTGGAAAGCGGTTCATCCCTTGAAATTACCGGAACCGGTTCTCTCCGGGTGGAAGTCAATGCGCTTGCTGCGAAGAATGCGATCATCAACAACTGGGGCGGCGAGCTGACCATTGATGGCAGCGTTACGCTGAATGGCATTCAGGATTTCAGATCTAATGTTGCGACAAGACCGATTTGGATCGATGGCGGCGTCACCAATATTAAAGGTGGCTACATTTATGGCCACAATAATATGACAGTCACAAGTGATCAGTTCACTTCTGCAATTAGTTTTGGCAACAACTTAGCTTACGGCACAGAACTGAATATTTCAGGAGGCACAATTAAGCAGGTCAATAGTAGCGCCAATCAGGGAAATGAAAATTCATGTGCGCTTTATGTAGGAAATGATAAGGTTGTAGGAAATGATAAGGTTGCCGATGCGATCCACCTGACCGACGGAATCTTTGAGGGTGGTGTGAAGATGGCAAATGGCAAGCCGCTTTCCAATCTGTTGGCCGCGGGATACCAGTTCTATGACATGGACGCAAACACCGTTTTTGACGGTTCTGTTAGCAAAACGCAGAAAAAGCTCATAGTTACACCTACCGGCGTTGACAACCCTACGGTTATCGATAATGCCAGCCTGACCGCCAAATCTCCGAATGAGCGCAAAACCCTTTCAGATTTGGCGTGTAGTTACAGTCCAAATAACAAGATGGTTTTAGCTAATTTCGTCGTTTATAAGGGCCAGAATAAAACGTCTAATGAGATTAAAGACAAAAACACACTGTATGACGCTAATCAGGATTATACGGTAATGTATGTCTTTACGGCAAACGAAGGTTTTAGTTTTTCGACTGATAGTTCTTCTTTGACTGATGTAAATGTGTCGGTCTCCGGCGGCGATTTCTGGAAAGCAGACAGCTTTGGCGGCTTGACAGACACGCTTCGTGTTTTTGTTAACTTCTCGCCAAGTACGATTGATAATGTCAGCCTGACCATCAAATCCCAGAATGAACGTAACGCCCTTTCAGATTTGGAGTGCAGTTACAGTCCAAACGACAAGATGGTTTTAGCTAATTTTGTTGTTTATAAGGGCCTGAATAAAACGTCTAATGAGATTAAAGACAAAAACACACCGTATGACGCTAATCAGGATTATACGGTAATGTATGTCTTTAAGGCAAACGAAGGTGTTAGTTTTTCGACTGATAGTTCTTCTTTGACTGATGTAAATGTGTCGGTCTCCGGCGGCGATTTCTGGAAAGCAGACAGCTTTGGCGGCTTGACAGACATACTTCGTGTTTTTGTTAACTTCCCAAGAGAAGAAGTGCCGCACAGCATCAAGATTATAAACGGCTTCGGCACGGCAAATCCCACCACGGCAATCGCCGGGGAAACCGTTACCGTGAAGGCGAATGATCGCACCGCCGACAATATGATGTTCACCCAGTGGCATACGCAAACCGCCGGTGTGACCTTCGCAAATGCGACCCAGCGAGAAACGACCTTTACCATGCCGAACTGCGATGTGAAAGTAAACCCCGGCTACCAGCAGGTTTTGTTCACCAAGCAGCCTGTCCCCCAGATTTCCTTGGAGCAGGGCTATGGCGGCAAAACGAGCTTTGTATTCAGTTGGGATATTAGCAAATGGGAGCTGGTGGATACTGCGACCAACCAGACCGTAAGCAGTGACGATACTCCGGTTAAGGCTGGAAAACTGACGGACGTGACAATCCCTGCGAATACGGATCTCGGAAGCAAGACTTACCGAATCGTTGTCACGACCGCGAACGGAGAGCAGTTCAAGAGCAATGACTTTATCGTCACTTGGTTCGAGAAAATGCCCGCTCCGCTGGTGGAGTTCAGCATTCCCAGCGGCACAAAATTCATCGGTGAGCTGACGGTGAATGTGGGCTATCCCAGCACCCTCAACGATGGCACCCTCAGCCCCTATGTGATGTACTATACAACCAATGGGGTTGACCCCAAGGATGCCAATCCGAGCGATGTTGAAGAATGCCACGGAAGAACAGATGTAACGCTGACCGGAACTACCACGATCAAGGCGCGCACGATCTTGAAGGGTGAAGGCGGCAACGCGGATACATGGGGTGAGCTTTGCGAAGCCACCTACACGATGATCGATAAACTGGACGCGCCGACCGTAACGCCTGAGAGCTGTAGCTATGGCGGCAGTCTCCCAATCATTGTTACGATTCAGGATGTTTATAATGCAGAGATCAATTATACTGTAAAGCAACATGATGGATATTCGTCAGGCAGCGATGTAGCCGGCCCAGTGCTGGAAACCGGGCTTCCGGATACCTTCTGCGGAACGACCACATTTAGTGCGAAAGCCATCGTGTATAAAGACGGCGGCGGAGCATGGGAATCCGATGAGGTTACCTATACCTATACCCGCGAGTATTTGGCAAATATTTCCAATAAAACGATCAGCGGCAAGGTCAATGAGGCTATCGCCGATACCGATGTAACCATCACTCTGGACGGCGAGAAGTTTAAGGACGTTGCAGTGGGTGATGATGTTTCCGGTTGGTTTACCAATCGGCCCGCAGGTCTGACCGCCAAAGTCAAGGAGCTGAACAGTCTGGAAAACGGTCTGACCGTTACCATCAGCGGTACGCCCACGGCGACCTCCGCTGCTGCCATCACCGTTACCATCCCCAAGGATAAGCTGCTTGCAAACGGCACCGTCGATCTGACCGTCCTCTCCAATCCCAAGGCAGTCTACAACATCGGCACGGATGTAGCTCATACGCATACCTTCGGCGAATGGACACCGTGGGACAACAGCAAGCATTACAAAAGCTGCACATGCGGTGATATGCAGTTTGCAGATCATGCCTTCGGCAACTGGACACCTGACCCGACTGATGCCGACAAGCACTTTAAGGAGTGCTCTGTCTGCCATCACAAGGTCAGAGCCAACCATGTGGAGAGCAACAAGATCACCGATACCCCCGCTGGTATCGGCACACCGGGCGCATGGCACACCGTGTGCTTTGACTGCGGCAAGCAGATGAATACCGGCACGATTCCCGCGCTGGTGAAAATCGATGTTGCCAAGCTGACCGTTGCCAAGCCCGTCAAGGACGCTGCCGCGGAAATAGCCACCACCGGTGACACCACCTACACCGTGGCGAACACCGAGTGGACGGCAGCAGACGGCGCCACTCTTACCATCGGCGAAAAGTTCAAGCCCGGTACGGCCTACACCGTGAAGATCACGCTGGAAGCCAAGAACAGCAACGTGTTCACGGCAGATTCTACCTACAATAAGATCGAAGGTAAGGATGCCAAGCTCGTGACTGCCGTTACTGGCTATACGGATTCTGTCATCCTGACCTACACCTTCGATGCCACCGAGGGCACCTATGTTCCCACCAAGCCCGCCATCACCACCGTTGCCCTGCCGGACGGAAAGGTGGGTGATGCGTACAGCCAGACCTTGGCTGCCACCGGCACCAACCCCATCACTTGGAGCATCGAGACCGGCACTCTGCCTGACGGCCTGACGCTGGTGGGCGATACCATCAAGGGTACGCCCTCCAAGGCTGGCGATTTCAAGTTCACCGTCAAGGCCACCAACAGCGGCGGCTCTGACACGAAGGAGCTTACCATCAAGATTGCCGACGCGGAGGCTGCCAAGTATCACAACGTCACCCTGACCGACGCGGGCACCGGCGCTACCGGCGCTGGCAGCCATGCGGCAGGAACCACGGTCAACATCTACGCCGGAACCAAGTCCGGCTACACCTTCAACGGCTGGACCTCCGACAATGTGACCGTCCTCAGCGCCAGCAGCAAGAACGCCAGCTTCGTCATGCCGGATAAGGATGTCACCGTCAAGGCCAACTGGGTCTACAACGGCGGCGGCAGCAGCGGCGGCGGTTACACCTACTACACCATCAAGGCCACCGCAGGCGTGAACGGCTCCATCTCTCCCACCGGCAACGTCAGCGTCCGCGAGGGCAGGGATCAGACCTTCACCATCACCCCGAATAAGGGCTACGCCGTCGCCAAGGTGCTGATCGACAGCAAGAACGTGGGCGCGGTGAAGTCCTACACCTTCGAGAATGTGAAGAAGAACCACACCATCGAGGTCGTCTTTATGAAGGCCAGCGGCAACCCCCAGACCGGCGTGTTCGTGGATGTGCCGGAGGGCAGCTACTATGAGGAAGCTGTCAACTGGGCGGTTGACAAGGGCATCACCACCGGCACCGATGCGACCCACTTCTCCCCCGATGGCATCTGCACCCGCGCGCAGGCTGTGACCTTCCTGTGGCGCGCCGCAGGCAGCCCCGCCGCCAAGTCCGCAGTCATGCCCTTTACCGATGTGAAGGCTGGCAGCTACTACTATGACGCGGTGCTGTGGGCCGTGGAGAACGGCATCACCAAGGGCACCAGCGACACCATGTTCAGCCCCGACGCCACCTGCTCCCGCGCGCAGATCGTCACCTTCCTGTGGCGCTCTCAGAAGTCCCCGGCAGCGGGCACGGCCAATCCCTTCACCGATGTGAAGGCAAGCGCCTACTACGCTGACGCGGTGCTGTGGGCTGTCAAGGAGGACGTCACCAAGGGCACCACCAACACCACGTTCAGCCCTGATGCCAACTGCACCCGCGCACAGATCGTCACCTTCATCTGGCGCGCCCTTGCGGAGTAAGCGCGTATGACTGAAAAGGAATGGCAGCAGATAAAGCGGCTTGACATCTCATTTGTGGTCATTGGCGGCGTTGGAACGCTGCTGATCACCGCCATGATAGTTGCTCTTTCGTACTTGGGCTGGTTTGATCAGTTCACCGACAGCGGGCTTTTATCCTCTCTGGATGAGTGGCTGGTGACGGTGCTGATCGGAGGCATTCTGCTCGTGCCATTCCTCATAGTAACGGTCATCGGTATTCTGTTGGTGCGGAGCGATCTGCGCATCGAGCGCGAGCGCCGCAAAAAGCCGCCAGAGCCGCCGGATGAGTTTCCCAGTCTATACGAATGGCTGAATAGCAAGGCCGCTGGCAAAGACCCATAAGCGAACATTGGACAGCGCAGCGGACGGGCATCTCGCCCCGAAGCTGCGCTGTTCCTTTTTCGCTACAGGAAACATTTTGTCCGAACACACAACACTTTGAGCCATGCCGCTGCTCCAGCGCGGCAGGAGAACGCATTATGAAAAGAATCAGAAGGATCATCCGACCCATGCTTTGCATGGTGGTTTTGCTCGTTGCCATGACCACGGGCGTCATGGGCTGCTATCAGAAAGACCCCGATCCCATTGAAGTTCCCTCCGACACCTCCGAAGTGGAGGCGACCCCCATTCCCACCGTCAACCGGCAGGCGGAGCTTGCCGACGCCAAAAGCAGGAACCCCGACGCCGTGGCGTGGCTGTATATCCCCGGCGCGGAGGTGGACGACCCTGTGATGCAGGCGGAGGACAACGGCTTTTACCTCAACCGGGACGAGCTGCGGGAGTACAGCACATGGGGCTGCTACTACGCCGACTGCCGGAACCATCTCAGCGGGCGGGATGCGCTGGATACCAACACCGTCATCTACGGCCACTCTGCCAACGACTGCGACCCGGACGGTGTGCGGTTTACCAAGCTGCACCGCTATATGGACGCAGACTTCGTGAAGAAGAACCCTTACATCTACCTTTCCGTGGACGGGGACGACCTGATCTTCCAGATCACCGCCCTGTTTATTACGGACACCGGCTTCGACTATATTGACCCCAATCCCATGGGGAGCAAGCTCACCGAGTTCTTCCAGACCGTGGAGAAGAAAAACTGGCTGGATATTGACGGTGTGACCTTCTCCGAGGGGGATACTTTCCTGACCCTCTCCACCTGCTGCCGGAAGTACGACAAGACCAACAGCGGCAATCAGCGGCTTGTGGTCATGGCAAAGCTGCTGCCGGAGGGGGCCACGGAACAGGCGTTCACCGTCAAGCTGGTGAAGAAGCCGGAAATGCCCTGAAAGAAATCAGAATACGATGGTAATAGGACACCCATCCTTGCGGTACTGAAAAGCAGCGTATGGTATAGGGAAAACGGCGGCTGCTCTGTACGGGGCAGCCGTCGTTTTTGCTGTCCCAACATTTTTCAGATGAAAGGGACCTATGCGTATGACAGGAGAGCACAGGAGGTGCCGCTAATGCTGCGGCGACGAGCCGCGCCGGGAGCATAACCGGGCGATACCCGGACACCGTAGGATACCTATGCCCTCCGACAGCCGCCGACAATTTCCATACTGAACCGCACCGAAGCGCCCATGCAGGCTTTTATGCCTGTGTGGGCGCTTTTTGTCGTTCCCGGCTCTTTTTCGCCGTGGGCTGCCGCTCCCCGCCGCCCTTCGTTCTGGAAGGAACATCCACCCGAACAGAACGAAAGGAGCGCAGCATGAGCCGCGAAAAAAATATTTTTGAGAAATTTCCGAAAAAATGGCCAAAAGGGCCATTTGGAAAACCAGTAAGGGGTGAAAGGGGAAACCACGACCTGCCTTCCGGCGCGAAGGGAGGTGAGAAAATGGACCTTGAACACCATTACCGGCACAAGCAGCACACCTTCGATGCGTTCTGCAAAAGAACCATCCGAAATGAGTCTGCTAACGCTTTCCGTCAGGTTCGCGTCCAGCAGGACCGCTTCGTGTCCCTGAGCGATCTGTCGGAGGAGGGCAGCGAGGCGCTTGCGACCTATGACCTCTATCCGTGGGAATACACATCCTTCCCCGTGGACGGCGATGTGATCCTCATTAAGGACGACAGGCTGGCTGACGCGCTGACTGTTTTGCCCCAGAGCCTCCGGGATATCTTTCTGATGTACTGGTTCCTGGAGCTGGCAGATCGGGAGATCGGCGAAAAGCTGAGCCTGTCCCGGAGAACGGTCAACAACCGCAGGCAGCAGGCCTATGAGCTGCTGAAAAAGCTGATGGGAGGTGACGCGAATGAGTAAGCACAAGCTGATTCCGTATCCGGTGATCGCCGCCGCCGTGCGGGGCGACCCGGAAGCCGTGAACCGTGTGCTGGATCACTATTCCGGCTACATAGCGGCTTTGTCCATGCGCAGAGGGTATGACCAGAACGGAAATCCCTGTCTTGCAGTGGACGAGGAGATCCGCCGCCGGATCGAGACAAAGCTGATCGTCGCCATCCTGAGTTTCGACCTGAACTGAACCCAGGCGGGATCTGACCGCGCGCACCCCTTTCCGCACGGCTAAGCCCTTTGCTCCTTGACAAAGAAAGCCCGGCAAATCCCGGCGCAGCATAAGGCAGACGGATACATTCCCGTCTGAGCGGAGCCATACGGCCGTCCGTTTCTGCTGTTCTTTGTAAGCTATCAAAAAATGATTTGTTTTCAGACGATTAGAAAGGGGCTAACTATGCAAACGACCGTTTCATCTGAAAAGAAATACGCCCCGCCAAAGCGGAGCGAAAAACAGATTGGCAACACAACCTTTATCGTCAATTCCTTCTTTCGGGAAAAGGGCGACGAGGGTATTGCCGTGAAGCTGGAGCGTCTGATGAAAGCGGACGTTCAGAAAGAAGCTACAACTTAATTCTCCCAAACAGGCAGACAGGGACAAAAAGACGCGGTATAATGAAGGTGACTTCAAAACCGTGTTTGACTGCCGGATGGGAGGTTACTATGTATCATCAGTCAAACACCGCTGCCGCGCTTCAATTCCCTTACAACGCTATGAGCGTCGAAGCTGTTACCGCTTTGTACTGCCGTTTGTCGCGTGACGATGAATTGCAGGGCGACAGCAACAGTATCATCAACCAAGAGTTAATATGTAAAGGGTGGTTTCTCCCACCTAATACATATGACTGCGGCTCATTTGTGGTGAATGGAACAGCAGTTGTAGGAAAGGAGGCCAAAAGCCTTATAACCGCTGAAAATCCACACGAAAAGGAGCTGATTTATATGAAATCGATATTTGAGCAGATGGGCGGCACTTACCGTCAGGAGGGGGATTACCTCATTCCAAACCTTGCGCTGCCAGAGGAACCGGAATACCAGATTGGCAAGTATGGACATATGCGCCGCAGCTATCTGAAAGAACATCGCCCTATTTTCTACACAAACCTGCTCACAAACGGAACGCTGCATCGGCACCTTGCCGAGATCGACCAAGCCTGCAACGAGCGCATGGAAATCATCGTTTCTGCAATGGTGAAGCAAGAAGGCGTGACCGAAGCACTCAAAGCTGCCGATCAAATGGAATGGGTACGCCGCATGAACAGCATCCGCAGCCGCGCGGAGGAAATCGTTTTGACCGAGCTTGTATATGAATGACAAATGCCCGTTATCGGTTGCGTGGCCGATAACGGGCATTTTTACACTTTAGTTCTTTTGTTCCGTGCTGGCTACCAGACGGTCAAAGTCGCTCTGATACAGATGATCCTGAATGACGCGGTACTGCTCAAACTCGCTTTCGGCAAAGGCTTTTGCAATGGCAGCGGTGACTTTTCCCTTATTTTGCAGAATCTCTGCATCATTGAATTGCAGAAAAGCGTCCAGCTTGGAGGCCCAATCTGCCATGGTCATGGGAATGTGCCGTCTGGCCTGCCGGGTAGCATAGTCCAGATACATGGTGACGATTTCGTTCAGCTCCTGCATTTCACCCATGGATAAGTAATTTTTTGCAACGGACACATCTGCCTTGACAATCTTGCCGTCAGGAGCATTCTTCCATGAGGACAGCCCCATGTGTTCCTTGGTGTGATCGGCTCGTGCCATAATGACCTCTGCCGCCGTGCTGCCATGGACGGCATAGTGCATCTTATTCTGAACTGTAGCAAAGAAATCCTTTGTGGTCTGGCTATCGAGAGAGTAGTCCACAGCGGTGGCGTAAATATCCGTGATTTTCTGGTAAAAGCGCCGTTCGCTGGCCCGAATCTCCTGAATCTCGGAAATCAGGTGGTCAAAGTAGTCCTCATCAAAAACCTGCCCGTTGATGAGTCTGCTCTTGTCTAGGACATAGCCCTGCTTAGTAAAGGTGTCCAGCACCTTGGTTGCCCACTGGCGGAACTGCGTGGCTCTGCCGGAATTGATCCGATAGCCTACGGCTATGATGGCGGACAGAGAGTAGAACTTATAGTGATAGGTTTTTCCGTTATCCGCAACTTGTGCAAAATTTGCACAAGTTGCATCTTCGGACAATTCACCGCTTTCATATACATTTTTCAGATGCTTTGTCACAACGCTCCGGTCTACATCAAAAAGCTGTGCAATGGCCTTTTGCGTCAGCCAGACATCGTGGTCCTGTACCCGTACCTCAATGCCATCCTCATGGGCATCTTTCGTGAACACAAGGAAATCCACTGTGCTGTTGCGGATTTGCAGTTTATCCTTCTTGGCGTCTGCCATATCGTTTCACCTCAATCTTCTTCGCTGGTTTTCTTCCCCCGGCTCTTATAGACATTATACTGATTCTTGCACCGGGGGCTGCAAAATGCGGAATTGGAGCGGCTGCTCAGGAACACCTTCTGGCAGTGCTTGCACAGCCGCAGGGGTTTCTCTCCGTCCACCAGTAGGAAGCTGAACATCATCTGGACGCCCAGCAGCAGGGAATGAAAATCCCAATAGATGGTCGGCTTGTCCAGCAGCTCAATATGATAGCTGGGTGCAATGCCGCCGAAGGCAGCCATGCCCTTGCGGTATAGATTCCGGGTGTCCTCATCGATCAGGTCATAATCGTTATAATACAGAATGGAAGTGGTCAGAGTGAAAGCCCAGTCCTTGAACTGCTGCGCTACCCAGTCATAGGCTTCAGCATACTCCCGCTGGAAGCTCATGGTTTTCGCCATAGGCTCATCCGCAAAGGTCATGGTCAGCGCCACCATCGTGCGGTCGCTGGACACGCTCCAGCTGGACTCAACGCCCTTCTTCACCAGATCCAGCTGGTCAAATGGATAGAACAGGGCAAGATAGTCCTCGGTTTCCATGGATTCTGCCTTGATAAAGTGGTTTTTCGGCAGATACACCGACTCATAGTCCATAAAGGACGGCGTGGTGGGTAGCGCCGTCATCAGACCCAGCAGACCGTAATGGGTCACAAACTCCAGAATGGCCTTCTGCACCTCGTCCTCCGGACTGCGGTTCATCATCAGCATCCCTACGTTCAGCGCATCCAACACCATGTCG
>ENA-OYZF01000160-OYZF01000160.1-human-gut-metagenome-genome-assembly--contig:-NODE-160-length-35412-cov-4.887688_pt1 | contig 35412 bp, 35 predicted proteins | sample MGYA00244074_ERZ653472 | MGnify/ENA primary metagenome ERZ653472 (study PRJEB26926, sample SAMN06165179) | human gut metagenome | biome: ENVO:00009003; feature: ENVO:2100002; material: ENVO:00002003... | reverse complement strand
GAAATCCCTGCATCAGCTTCACCTCCTTCGATACTTGCCTGATTGATTGTGACTTCCGGTGCTTCAATTTCGGTTCTGATTTTATGGGCATCATGTCTTGCTTTCGCCTCCTCGGTTCGCCAACCGCTGTTTCCAGACAGGTTGCGAAGCAGGAATTTACGGGCAAAGGAATATTCTGGCCCTTTGAAGTTCAGAGATACGAGAAAGAGTCGCATCGTAAATTTGTCGTTATCTGACGGACTTTCCGTAGCCGTAACGCGAGTGAGCATTTTAGCTCTCTTCGCAATACCGGATACAAGCTGCATGTAGGCTTTCGCCTCTCCATCGATGCCATGGTCAGTAAACCACGGGAAGCAGATTTTATTCTCTTTGCGCTCAATGGACAGATTGTCTGTTTCGAGCGCTTTCTTGAGAACCGTTGCTTTACTGGCAACAATCGCTCTGACTCTGCCAAGCTCAGCTTCATCAAGATAGGAGCCCGGCAGTTCAATCACGATTTTCTTTGGCTCGGTCGCTTCCAGAATAGAAGCTTCCTCTGATTGCTCGTCTGTGACTTCTTTCGCAGCTTCCGCTGATTCAAAACTGCCTTCCGGCAAAGCGGGTTCTTCCAGCTCCTTTGCGAGATCTTCAGGTGCTTCGTTGGAAGTGTCGGAATTCTCAGTTGCGCTGATTTTGTCTTCATTAACAACGGTTTCGTCTAAAACATCTTCAGATTCTTCGACGGTCGCTTCCACGGCATCGGATACATTTTCCTCAGTCGGATCTTCTGCCTTGAGAGCAGACTCTTCCAATGCGGGTGCGCCGTCGATTTCTTCCGCAGACCCGTCCAAAATTCTTTCAAAGCCATGCCAAGTTAGTTTCTTGACGATGGCTTCAATTTCTTCTTCAGCCATATTGTCCGGGAATTCAATATCCCCAGTACGATTAACAATGCATGAACCAACTTCATATCCATAGCTCGGAGCTTTGAGATATTTAGATTCACATCCAATAACCTCAGATAATGCGTTTACGAGTTGCTTCCTCTGTTCGCCAGATGCGGCATATTTCATAGTAGTCATAATAGAGACCTCCTTTAATTGTGTCGGTTTAACAAGATACAAAGAGCAAGTTCAGCTTCCTTAGTGGTCGGACAAATATCCCAGCCACGATCATAATTAGCAACAATCTCGCCATCTTGCCTTAATTCCAGTTTTGAAATCTTGCCATGGTTGATGCCGAATTCGCTCGGTTCATCATATACCTTTAAGGCGTAATGAATCGTTATGTAACTTTTTCCGGTTGCTTTGTCTACCGGAATGCCAATAGATCCTTCTCGCCACATAATTTATTCCTCCTTACACATTCATTACTCTTTGTTGCTTCACTTGCAAGCGAAATCAGTGGGATTCTTAAGTGTGGCCTGTGAGATAGCATGAGTACCTCGGCGATAAATATATGCACTGTCGCTGAGCTTTTCCTGCGGAGATACAACAGTCTGGTTTACATCTCGCACAGCTTCAATAATCTTTGCGGGATGTATAAGAGAGAGCGGAAAGATGAGAACCTCGTGAATGCTTGACGGTGCAATACAGAGGTCATCCTCTATCTGCGCCGCAAGTTCCTCCAAATATGTTTCATACATCAGAATGGAAGCTCCAAGCATGCGCTCTGGGTTTGTTCCAATATACATTGGACAGAAGGCGTCGTTCGAGATTTCTATTCCAGTAAGCTCGGATATGGCATCTTCCATAAGCATGATTTTGTATCCGGCTTTCTTGCAGTTCTCATTGGCAGCTTCCATGATCTCATTGAGCTTAATGTCCAGCGATACCATATCTACTGCATCAATAGTCTTGTATCTTGGTCTATTGGGGTCGGAATGATCCATTAAGACAAATACAGTCGCCATATCTAAGAATTCAGCAGAGAATGCATCATCTTGCAGTGATTTGGGATCAAACAATGCGTATCTGACATTTGCGAGAACTACATCCTTGGTGTAGGTTCTGTCATCATTAAAGTCTAACGTCATAGAAATATCCCCCTTTCTACGTCTTTCAGTTACATTTCACCATCATCATTTTCAAGCCCCGGTGCGGTGCCTGTCATGATGAAGTTACTGTACTCTTTACGGTTATCCATCAGGTAAACAACCAGTTCATAGTATCCTTCGCGGTTTGCGATATACTGAACGGCGTTTACGTCAAACATGTTGGTTTCTCCGGTATCCCGGACAGCCAGAATCTGTTCCTTAATGGTTTGTGTCATCATTGTCATTTCCTCCTCAATGTTTTGGAATTATGCAGTTGCTTCTATGGGTTACGGTGTTTTCTCAGAACGGTCTGAGACTACGATGTTAAGGTGCATCCGAAGCAATTTCGGATTTGCGAGCATGATATATCCACGAATCTTAACCTCCTTTCGGCGTGGCTATATACCTTTAATGTGCTGTCGTTTATTCTTTGGAAAGCGGCGAGGATAGATAGCCAAACGACCTGAGCTATCTCCTCTTGATGCCGTAATTGCTACGACATACCGTTTCCCTCGAAGTTAAAATGTAATGTGTGGTTCATAAGTTCCTTTGCTAATATGTTAGTTATTTTCGAAGGCCTGAAGTATGCAAGCCGGAGACAAACGTCTCAATTCGCGAAAACCTTATTTTACTTTCGACTCTTTCTCTTTACTATCTTGAAATTCAATAATGCTTTTATAACAACGCTCCAGTTTATCTATAAATTCCCGGAGCTGCTCCGCCGTGCCGATTAGCGAGATGTTGTAGCTATGCATATCGATAACTGCTTGGTTAAATCGTTCGCAAGCATTCTCCAGCTCGCTGACGGCGTCGCGGTGTTCGTCATATAAACTGACGAGTGTGTGGTAATCCATGCTGATCCTTTCGTTAAAGTTAATAGTCTAAAATAGATAGATTTTCGTTTATTGATTATGTTTGCCCGACTTGCACGCTTCAGGCCTCCGGCGACTTTAAGAATGTTCTACTATGAGCTAGTCTGTTTTGGGGGGTGTATAAGGTGCTTAGCCGGAAACGCCGACTAATCCGTTTTAATTCCAAGCAATTGCATTTTTGCCAAAGGCCTGGGGTATGCAAGCCGAGAACATCTTTTGCATAGACTACAAAAGGCTCTAATGTTTTGTTTTTGCTGTGTTTGTTTTAAAAGGTGCTTGCTACATACAAAGCTGCATGAATTCTTGAGTGAAACAGGCTAAGTCGTCTTTGATGGGCTTCGTATCCATATTGAGTATTTCTGCATCTTCCAATATTCTCTTGGATTGGATGTAGCAGATGGCAAGGCATTCTGAAATAGAGTTGTATTTGCTTTTAATTTCTTCTTCGGTGAGAGTTTTTCGCGTCATTCTTCATCCACCCCGTATTCGCCGCTATTCAGATCTTTCTCATCGAGAATCAGGACATAAATGAGATCCACGACGTATGGACGGATGGTTCTTTTGATTTCAGCGATATCCTCTTTAGAATCCGCTAAGAGCGTCCTGAGCGAACAGATTGCCTTATAGTCAAACTCCAAACAATTCGTGATGTTTCGGAGCAGTCTCTTGTAGTCGCCCTTAAATTCCGCTAAGCCTTTTTCAATCTCTTCTTGGCTTGGTCTTTGTATCATGTAATTCCTTTCGTTAGAATTAGTAAAAACAGTCATCTGGCCTTTTTCGTCTCAGCGAGATGCCTCGACTTGCATGCCGCAGGCTTTTGACGTCTCTGCCAGAGGATAACCACTAGCAGAGATCTTTTGCGTCAAAGCCTTGCCGGATCAGGCGTTCAAATTCATCTGCCGTAATGACAATGAACAATTTGCCACCCTTCGGATACGCCTCTTGGATGGCGGAGCGGAGTCGTTCCTTGCGTCCTGCATCCAGCACTAACCATACAACTACCGGAAACACACCGAATTGCTTCTGCTCCACTCCAGAACGATAGTAGTCGCGATAGCGATCACATTTGCCGATAACAGTAGATGGCGATTCCGTGCTCAAATCAATCTCAATAAACCACCTGTCCTCGTAGCCATCGCTTTTTGTGGCTATGAACAGATCCGGTTTTAATGAGACGATTTTGCCATGCTGCGTATATGGCCTCCAGCAATCTGGTTCCCAGTCTGCGGTAAGTAATGTCAGTCCCGGAGTTCTGCGACAGATTTCTACAAGCTGAACATAGCATTCTGAGATAGCCAAAGAATGTTTCAAAAACATTCTAGAAGGTTCGAGATAGCGCCTTCGTGTATATTGCTCCGGATTATCCATGACTAAGAACCGTTCTCCGGCCTCGGTTAGATGCCAGATGAGGCTCCCTGAACCTGCACGGCTTCCTCCAATCCGGCGTTCTAAAGTAGCAACCAGACCGTAGTCTTTCAGCTTGCGAAGCTCTCTGGCGGCCGCTCGCCGGGCAGCTTTTTGCGTAGATGCATTGGTTATATGTAAGCGCTGAATCTGTCCAGTGAGTAGAAACTTGCACTTTTTCAAAGAGGCAAGAATCTCTCGGTCGCGTGTTGATAGCTCCTCGTTGTATTTTTCCAGTTGGTTTCTTCCGACTCTGACTCCTATGGGGATCACCTCCTCGCCGGGGGTATAGGCTACCGCTACATGGCGGTAGGGGTCGCTTCCCTTAAACGGTTTTTGTGCCGATATGTCGGGAGAATCATCGGCATATTCATCGCTGCGAAAGGTCGGGCGGTTCGTCTTCATATTTTCCTCCGACCGATGACAGAATCATCAAGATCTGGCCCGATCAGGCTTGGAGCTTCCTCAAACAGCTTGAGATATTCTGCCTCAACCTCACCGCTGGAGCGGCCATAGCGAGTCTGACTTTTTGCCTTGATTTCTACTGCCGTATGCAGTGCCGGTGGGGCAGGAATTGTTTTGCCCTGTATCCAGCCTGTCTGCCTGCCGCCCGACATGAAGTTTGTGTAGATTTGATATCTTGGCAAGAGCATAAAATCCAATGCTTCCAAGCCGGGAGCCATTGTTGCAATTTCTCTGGCATCACTGGCATTAAGCCCGAAGATGATTTTGTTCCTTGCATTGGCATCAATACCGGCACGAATCTCATAGGGGAGTTGTGCGCGATATTGATGCGCCATGGTAATCCCAACCCCCAGACCTCTGGCCTGCGCTAGGGCATCGGATAAATCTGTAGGCAAGGTTAGGTAGTCTTGCAGCTCGTCGATATACAGGGATACCAAATGGCGGCGTTCCGGCGCGACGTTCGCCCGAGAAAGGGCTAATGTCCAGGTAAGGCCTACCACTAGGCTGCCCAGCAATCTGGCGCTTTCTGCGCCCACTGTGCCGCGATTCAAGGGGACAAGGACAATCTTACGTTGGGAGAACAAATCAGTTAGCTGGAACTTTGGATGGCTCTGTCCCAAGATGCCCCGCAGTCCCGGTCGAAACAGAAACTGACGCATTTTATTAAGCACAGGTGCAACCCATTGTTCACGCTCAGCGGGACGGAGGTTATCAAAAGTGTCCCAAAACGGTTTGAGCGTAATTTTATCTTTGACGTCCTTTGTGATCTTATGACGGAAGTTCTCATCTGTCAGAAGCGGTGGCAGCCAGAGCAGTGATGCGCCGTCCGTCTCAACCAAGGTTAATAGTGCCGCACTCAGTACATCCTGACTTCGAACGCCCCAGCTATCTGAGAAAATCTCCTTAAAGACCGCTAAGATAGCATCTGCCATAAGTGTGGGGTTGCCCGGCAAAGCCAAGGGATTGAAACCTACAGGGTTATCGTCGGAAGGGTCAATCACAACGACATCATCTGCACGGGAGGCTGGAATGCGTTCAAGGATACTTGTAACCAAGTCTGCCTTTGGGTCAATCACTAATACACTGCGCCCAGCGTAAATGTCAGATAATACCAGATTCAAAATCACGGTTGTCTTGCCTACACCACTTGGGCCTACAAGCCATGTGTGCATGAGGCTATCGTCAGGAGAAATACTAAGTTTCTGACCGTTTGCTGGATTTAGAGCTACTCCAAAAGAACGGCTATTAAACCTGTTTGTCGGTTCCCTATACCACGTCGGTGGGTACATTGCTCGAGGATGGACGCCAGACATTCCTGGTAGTTCCTCATCGCCAGATGGTAGCATTAGAAATCCCGCAAGTTCTCTAACGGATAACCTCAGCGGAAAATGCCATGGCACTTGGACAGTATTCAGCTTCGCGGGTTTATCAAATTCATCATAGATTCTGACGCCAGCCGCCTCCAAGGTGCGCAAAGCACTCAGAATGCAATTGGTGCGATACCTTGCGCTTGCGCCGGAAACACCGATACGAATTGCAGCTTGAAAGCTATGTTGCTCTGCTTTCTCCTTGACGGATTTTCGAGTTTCGGTGGAGGCCTGAGATACATTTCCAAGCACTGCCTGTAGCCATCCGGCATTTGGATCGGGAAGGTTCTTCGGAATTGTGCTCGGTGGATAAGCCGCGCCGAGAATGATCTGTAAAACCGCTTCTTCGCCACGGGCTGTGGCAGCCATAGCCGCCAGCCCTGCTCGAATCGTAGATTCCGTGATATCTGTACGAAGCGATAAGCTCGGATGAGATACTTTTATTTGCCTTACCGTATCAACTGCCTTACGGTTATGTTCGTCAACCGGATAGAATTCAATCTCTCCATGTACTTGGAGTGCTTCGGTGATTTTGTGGATACTTGCCGAGTCCGCTCCAAGAAGATGCCTAACAAATCCATCTCTTGCACGGATCTCCCAGATGACTGCTCCACGGGAGGATACGGTAGCCAGGTGTGCCAGCATCTCATGGACCTGTTCCAGTTTGAATGAGCGCCGCCAGACGAACTCTTTCCAGCATATGGTTTCTATTTGATGCCTGGTCATAGCTCGCCCTCCTTTCTTACCATTGTCCTCCATGACGGTTCTTCCAGACACGAAAAGCAACATAAATTCCAATGCCAATGGCGGCGAGGAGTACGAGTACCCACCAGATTTCCATGATGATACATACAGTCCAGCGGAGTACAATCGCAGCAATGAAGAGGGCAAATGCCCATTTGAGAATTCTGGCAATAAGGCTTTCTGGTGAATTCATACATGATCAGACCTCCTCACGTTCTTTTGCTTTATCGCTGTATTCCGGTACGGGGTAACCGGGAATCATAACATCGGATGCAATTTCGTTGCCCCATGCATCCCAGTTTGGCTGTGGTCTTCTGGCAAACAGTTCCAAATACGGGCCGGGAGATACGCGCTCAATAATGGGGTACATTTCCTCAGGCTTATGGGAATGATCCTGAAGTGGCGCAAAGAGCCAGTTTGGCTGAGCTTTAAACTTCACAGGAGCTTTTCCACGTGTTCCAAACAGAACCGTTTCGCTTGCATTTCTCAGGTAGTTTCCTAACCCGAGACGGGGTTTAATCCAGTAAAAGGGGTCGCGATATTTAAATCCCCAGGCTTTCATGACGTCTAATCCCTCTTGGAGCAACCCATTTGGAATCCACAGCCATAGATGTGCATTTTCTTCCGCTAGATCGGCGACGGGCATATTTTTAATATCTTCTAAAGACATGAGTTGATAATGCATGGCAGCTCCTCGCTTCCCTTTTTGATTAATACTCCAAGGCGGATCGGCAAGGATGGTGGAATATTTTTTCGTAGGCATGATAGTTTTCCTTTCCGGGCGGTCACAGCGACCGCCCAATCGATTTGTTAATGTGCCAGGCTTTTTCGGCCTTTGCAGTGAGTAAACCACAAAAGCAGGTTGACAAAAAGTCAATTTTGTTTTCACTTTTGCAGCGATGCGACACCCGCTAACAGAGGTGAAAATGTATTTTGTGGTATATAAAAAACGATGTTGTAATATTTGCGCAAGTGCTTGAAATATGTTGTTCTACGGTATTATCTCGCGCGATTTTCAGCAATCATCTGCGGTTCTTCCAGAGTACCCTCCAGCCGATAGGTTCGGTTTTCTACGACTTCTGCTCTTGCGAATACAGGAGCTAAGTAACCTTCAATAACCGACTTAAAGGAACGCACCGTCAGGCTATCTCCAGACATAGCTGCATCAATAAGGCCTTGCATGATACCAGGCGAAACGTAGGAGATGGCGTGAGAATACTCGAAGCCCATCTCAATGATCTGTTTTGCCAGAATACGCGTTTTTGCCTTGGCGGAAAGGGGCTTAAAATTAACAAAGCACTGAAATCTGGAGGCAATCTCTCTAAGTACCCCTACGCCAACAAATGCTTTTCGTGCCGCCTCATTCTCCCGATAGATACGCATAGGCAAGGATTCGTCTGATATAGAAGATGCCTGTTCATCCCGGTAGCTAACACTTACTTCATTTTCCTCCAGATGAATATCCTCAACGTCATCCGATACAGTAAAGCCAATCCTACGTTTAGCGGGCTGACTGGAGCTGAGATCATAATTGGAAGTAAAGAAGAAAATGCAATGTTTAAAGTCGAACTCCCTTGAACCATCGCTGAGTGCTTTTCGGGATGCGCAACGGCCTTCGTCCAAAATGGCCATAAAGGTTTTCAAAACCTCTGGATGCGCCTTATCCAGCTCATCAAAGATAAATATCGTGTAGGGATTCCTCTCGACCACTTCAAAAACAGCTTCGTCCTCGTAACCGACATATCCGGCAGGAGCACCAATCAGACGGTAGACCGAAAAAGCTTCGGTAAAGTTATTGAGATCTGTCCATGACACGGCATATTCCTGCCCGCAGTCTTGGGAGAGAATCTTCGCCAGCGCTTTTGCAGTTTCGGATTTACCGACACCTGGTGGCCCGGATGCCAGGATGGAGACAGGCTTTGTGGGATTCTTCTTGGCAAGGTGCTGTGCGACTACATAGGCGATAGCTTCGGTGGAATCATCTTGACCTATAACCATCTTTTGCAGACGTTCTTTTAAATGCTCAAAGCTCGGTGTCTTTAACTCTGACGCCTCCGGCACAGATATTTCATCCCAGTTGGTCAAAGTATCGGGAGTGGCATTACTGGTTGTAGGTTTTATGCCTTCTTCGGATAAGTTCCGGAGAGCATGTTCGGCGTCCTGCCAGGAAGAAAAAGAGACTGCGCCAGTATCTGCAAGTATCCCCATAACGGAATTGCTGCCGTCGTATCTAAAGTGGGGATTTACTCGAAAGATATATTTATCAGCCGCCTTGATGAAGCTCAGACAAATTTCTCGGGGATTACAGTTTTCAGGAAACAGGCACTCATAATCGTAGGACTGATGCTGCGGGTCTGAGCCGGTCATATCTACATAGCTTTTGAGCTGGAGCATCCCTTCATGGGATACTCCGCTAAGTACAGATAAGTTTATTCTTTCCATTCCATACACCTCCGCGTATCTGTGATTTTTCCTATAAGGGTCGTCAAGTCGCCACTGCCGTGGCAAAGAGGACAATCCTCATCAAAACCATTTGCCTCGCTGACAGGGACTTGGGGAATCCAGACTACCTCACCGAAAAAGGAATATGTATCATCCACGGCATCGTGGAACAGATTAATGCCAAGCACATTTTCTGCGTCCGGAGACATCTTGATTAGTGCCAAGTTGCGGTTGGAAACCTTGTCCAGCATGGTCGCGTATCTGTTGTCACCCTCGTGGTATAGCAGAAGCATCAGCGCAATCTGTCCTTCCAGCGCATTGGCGTGCGTGATAGCGGAAATAGGAGTACATTCTGAGGTGACGGTATTTTTATAGCCGTTCTTATATGCATCGTAGCGAGATTTCAGCACACAGCGAGGGCAGCTCGGGGTCACACCCGGGTAGCTGAACGCAACCTCTGCACCAACACCTCCCGCATAAATCTGCGGAGCCATAAAAGGTGTTCCATATTTCATGGCCAGTGCAGCCAATCTCGCCTGAGCTTCAAAGCGATCCGTGCATGCGCAGATGAGGATATCTTTTGAGTTTTTATGAAGTTGATCGCCAATCAGTTTCTCGAAATCCTCATCGGTGATAGAATTGTCGAGAAATTCGCAAAAGTTTCTCACTTCTGCCTCCATGTTGATGTTCAGAATTCGTTCTTTAAGTGCTTCGACCTTGCTTTTGCCAATATCGCTGTAGGTCACTCGCTGGTTACTCATGTTATGAGGCTCGAACTTATCCCCATCTACGAGAATAAAGTTCGTAACGCCGGAACGTGCCATATCCAGAACAAATCCAATAGAGCCGCCTGTGCCGAAGACGACAAGCGTCTTGCGTGTGAGTATATCTTCAGGGAAAAGCTCTTTGTTACGCTCACGGAGCTCGTCCTTAGAGAACGGATACTTTTTCACCAACATATCCTGATAAGAACAATTCTGGTCTGCATCAAGATCGATAGCTGGAAATTCAAAACCGGAATTTGCTTCGTCTACACGTCCGAACTCAAAATAACGGCAAGGGTCTGCAAGATAGTAACCATAGGCAAAGAGTTTTGCCTTTTCGCCTTTAAGAGACCTATGTACTTGCATGATTAGCGATACGAAATACTCCATATCCAGAGCCTTCATGATCTTTTTAGTATAGAGATTGTCCGGATTGGATGGCTTAATGGCTCCGCGAGGATGGGAATGGATGAATCCCACAAACTCGATACCCTCCTCATGCCATCTCCGGATAACGGGATTAAGTTCATTGCAGTCAGGTTCATAAGTTGCTCCGGTCACATTTGCCGTTTTGTCAAAATAAAAGTAGTCGATGTGTTTTCCGTCGGAGCTGCCGAGGATACCTCCCGTTTCTGGAATCCGAGATCCGATGGTCTTGCGAATTTGAGAGAGCACTTCTTCGGTAATCATGTAGAATTTAGGTTCTTTTTTCATTGTCATTTTTATTTACCTCCGTAAATTTCTGTAATGATAGTCATAGTCGTCTTCCCAGCTAAACTGATCTTTTAATTGGTCGGCGATATCGTCAAAACTCTGGCGACTGCGAATATATCTGGCAGTACATTCCGCCCAGAGCGAAGCTACACTTTTGGCTTGTTCCAGTGTTTCAATGTTGCCCGCCCAACAGATGTATGGATAGTCGTCTCCTGTATCATGCAGCCAATGCGCCGCATGGGATGAACAATTCCGGCCTCGGTAATCGATTTGTGAAATAATATAAATTCGCCATCCGCGAGCTCCACGATGCCAAAATACAAAGTCAACAACCAGGGAGCGGTCTGACGTCCAGTAGTCTAGGCGGATATAGTCTCGCTCCATTTCACATCACCTCCGTCTCATTAGAATGAAGATAGGCAGGAGCCTCATTGGCTGAGGCTCCGCCCACACTTTGGTTAGTCTGGCCTAACAGAAAACACCCTCGGGCAGAGACTGCCCTTCACGACCGCCATTGAAACGGCCGCTAGGAAGAAGATTTGACTTCTTCATTTAATTTCACCTCCTTGTAGTGGATTGAAGAAAAGCAAGAAATGTTGTATAATATAGGAAGAATTTTTTTCTTGCTTTTCTTGGCTAGAGTATATCTCGATTTCTGAAATAAATATTTACACGCGGGTGCGCATCGAGTTGACTTTGAGTTTCACTTTTTAGGGGGATTTTATGGATCTAGTTAGATTAAATTATGGGACAGTAGAGCAAATCATCTTCTCTGCTTGCTCGGGTGTTGAATACATTACTGGTAAAAATAAAGATGGCTCTGCCACGCTTAAGAGTATTACGCAGGAATATCTTGATAAAGAGTTACTGCTACCTACTGGATTAGATCCCGAAGAAATAGAGGATATACTAGAAGGCGGAGAACGTCGTAGCGGGTATACTCCATCTAGATTGTCAAAATTCAGGAAAGAAGGAAAATTGCCTAAAAAATATATAGCTGCCTTTTCAATGAAACAAGATATCTATGATAGAGTTGAAAAGAGTTTTACTACAGAAGGATCGCTAATTACATTCATTCGCGATGACAACATGTATCGCGCAATGTATGAATTAAATAAGCTTATTACTACTGACAACACGATACCGGAGGTTTATCGCCAAACATTTAACAAGCTATGCTCGAAGGATACCTTTTGGAAATATCTTGCTCACATATTCATATTTGCAGTTATGCGCGACACAAACACGAAAATCAAGGAATTAGAAGAACGAGAAAAAAATAAAGAAAAGATACATCCTCTAATCGAGCGTGTTATATGTGAATTAGCTATATATGGAAAGAGTGAAACCTTTGAGTCTACGCTTGATTTTATAGACATGTCGCTTATGCATGCTAAAACAGTGGAAGACTGCCCGATTGGAGGTGCTGATTTGGTGGCTCTTTATAAAGGAGCCGTAGAGTACAAAGAACAGCTCTCCCAAAAGCACCTTGCAATATTTGAGCAAATTCGAGAAGATGCCTATATATATGAGTTATATGATATAAGTGCAAAGCTCGGAAATGCTCGAAGCAGCCTTATGATGCTAGCGCGAAAATATGGGTACGATGAATACAACTTCGATGTAGATATTGATCGGCACGGAATAGGTTTAACGGCCAATATTAATGGCGTTCCATTTCATGATATTTATGTCGACCATAAGGGCTATGAAAAATCCAAAAAGTAAGAACATATTTCCAGAGTCCTGAGATGACTATATGCTATTAGTAAAATTTACGAATAACAAAAAAATCCTCAACACTCTTATTACAGTGTTGAGGATTTTTATATTATCAGGTTTATTTACTTCATTACTTTGTCGAGAAGCGATTGATAGCTGTCTACGACATCATAGACCACATTCTCGGAACTGATTGCTTTGAAGTGCTCTCTTGCGCAATGGATTTTCGATTCTTCCACCAAGCGAAGTTGCATAGAGGACATAGAGCCTTTCGTCTCTGCAACAAAGTAAATGTGTTTTACTTTGCCCTCATAGAAAGCGATTGCCCAGTCGGGATTGTAGCGCCCTACCGGAGTGGAGATATAAAAGCCGTCAGGCAATTTTACATATACGGCGACGTCCGCATTTGTATCCAACTGCTCCGCAAATTTTTGCTCATTTGTAGAGTCGTACACAATATGGTCATACAAATGCTTTTTCGCTTTCATAGCATTGATGCCAAGTTTACCCTTAATGGTCGGTTCCGTAAATACATCTGTTTCGTAATGCTCGTCCAGTGCGTTATAAGTAATGTGTTGAATGATAGCAGTTGCTTTCTCGTCGTTGATGAGACTCGAAGCTCGGATAATAAATTCCTCTGGATTATCTCTAAACTGATTGAACACTACGGGTTGAATGCCCTGCAGTATCTGAACAATAGCTTTTCTAGTCAGACCGGTTTCATCTACAAGTTTTCCGACAAGATCGTATTTGACGTTATTGCTGGCAGATACACGTGTACCGTATTGATTCGACTCTTCACGAACAAAGGAGGCTCCGGAAATGAGATCGTCTTTGGATTTAATCTGTTCCATTGCACCACTTTCAACTTTGAAGTAAATCTTTGATACATGAAGTTTGGAATCCAGAGCAGCAATTGCTTTTTGGATCAGTTCATCGGTATCGAAATCTACCACATATACAGATTTTGCATTGATTTTAGACCAAAGTGCCTTAAACTCCGGCATAGCCAGCTTATCTTCATCCACTTGAAGCTCAACATTGTTGCTTCGGGCATTTTCTGGCTGCATCGCTTTAGGATCATAGATAGAATCAAGGATATTGATGACTGATTCTGCAGAATCAGCCACCTCTTCAGCAACCTCGATGTTGCCGTTGGCTTTATCTTCGTAATACTTATCCGTAAGCTCGCCTTTTTTGATATAGCCGTTCTCGATTAAGCTATCATAGATCGCCGTAGCAGTATCCTCATCAATAACTTCTTCATTACCGTTAATATCTTTGATGACCTTTCCGGTGAATAGTCCTACGGTAACTTTCTTTGGCCTGTCCGCCACAGCCTCGGCGATTTCTGACTGTAAGCCTTTAGCAAAGCTGTCGTAGCTTTCGCTGGCAATGACCGTCAATACATTGACATTATGGACATCTTCGCCCAGCGTATTAGCGTCCATACGGTCGCCATCCTGATTAACACAGAGACGGAGACCACGGCCAACTTCCTGGCGTTTACGCACTTCACTGGAGCTTTGCTTCAAAGTACAAATCTGGAATACGTTCGGGTTATCCCAACCTTCGCGTAATGCGGAATGTGAGAAGATAAAGCGAACCGGAGAACGCTTCGGGTCACGGTCGAGCAGGAGTTCCTTATTCTTCATGATCAAGTCGTAAGCATCAATATCATCAGAAGTTTTTTCCTTCTTGTCTGATAGCTTACTATTAGTCATTCGGCCCTTCTTGTCGATGGAGAAATATCCGGCATGTGTGTCGCTGGCTTTAATTGAATCAAGATACTTCAAATAATCATCCTCACCGACGCCGATCTGAAGGTTGCTGACGATATCCTCATATTCTTCTTCAAACATCTGGGCGAAAATACCGTTTGCCTGCTGGCCAGCAGCATCGTACTGTCTGTAATGGTCAACCTCGTCGATGAAAAAGAGGGAGAGCACTTTGATGCCCTTATAGAACAACTGACGTTCACGCTCAATATGAGAAAGGATTGTTTCGCGGATCTGAATGCGGCGCAGCTGATCTTCGCTGACTTTGCCAATAACATCGCCAGCATATATCTTGATGCCGTTCACAAATTCTACGGAGTCATCGCGGCCATCGATACGTTTGACGATAAAGTTATTCTTATATTCTTCCATCTCGCCGGAATTTGGGTAGAGATTGAAGCCTTCATTCACAGTCTTCGTAACTTTACGAACACCAGACGCACCTTTGACGTCAAACTGAATCGTAGCGGTTGGTGCAGCCTTAGAGAGGTTAATCCCTTCAAGGTACACGTAGCTCTCGGTAGCTGTAGAACCGGATTCCGTTATACCCTTAACGGCGATCTTTTTAACCAGACGCTTATTATATGCCTCCATAGCATCAAGGCGATAGATCATATTATAGATGCTATCGCTTTTATGGGTGGCAGAATAGCGCAGGGTCAGCATTGGATTGAACTGCTTCAAGTTCTCCTTTGTCTGTTTACCTTCAACTGACTGTGGCTCATCAATAATCATTATTGGGTTAGTCTTGGCAATAATATCAATCGGACGGCGAGAGCGGAATTCGTCCAGCTTCATGTAGATACGACGAGCGTCCTTACCCTTGGCATTGAAGGCCTGGGAATTGATGATCATTACATTGATAGAGTTGTCCGATGCGAAACGGTCAATCTCGGTAAGCTGAGAGGAGTTATAGATGAAGAAGCGAATCTTCTTACCATACTCCTCGGCAAAATGCTCCTGCGTAACCTCAAAGGACTTATACACGCCCTCGCGTATAGCGATGCTCGGGACTACGACAATGAACTTACTCCAGCCATAGTGCTTATTGAGCTCAAACATTGTCTTGATGTAAGTATAAGTTTTACCAACGCCGGTTTCCATCTCGATTGTGAGATTATATTTTCCCTCAAGTTTCGGCGACGGCGCAAGCTGGTTGGCACGCTGAATCTTTTGGATGTGTTCCAAAATGATACTATCGTTCAATTCCGGAACGATCTTGTGGTTGCTCCAGCCCGTAAAGTCCTCTTCATCTGTGATGCTTTGCTGATAGTAGCCAGAACCGCGATCCATCATATAGGACGGAGTCAGATATGGCTGTCCGGCAAACACATCGCAGACAGCTTTTGCTGCGTCCGCTTGAAATTTTTGGTGTTTGAACTGTAACTTCATATCTACTCCTTAAATTACCTTCACTCTTGTATCGGGTGCTAACATCTTAAATATCTCACCAACATTGATTTTAGATGGACTATTTGCAAAGCTTGAATCGCGGAACACGGCGCGAAGAGGTCGCTTCTTAGCGATAGCCTTAATCACGCTTTCGGGAACGTTTTCATTAAAGCAAGCAATCAAATCACCATCATTGTAATTATGCACCGTGCAGCCCTCGATGTTTTCCGAAGAATACGGGAGAGAGAGCGGAAGCCCCCACTCCAACAGGCAACCGAACAGAAGATCGAGGTCAGTGCGGTCAGACTTGATGTTCGATTCCAGTAGAGAGAGCATGCCTTGTTCATACTCGTTTACGCCATAGTAAACCTTGTTCATGTTACTATCAGCGAGCTTGAGAACGCGGAAGCCTATGTCGAGATTTTGAGTCGCAAGCGGGTTTTCTTCTTTAATTTTCTTTCCAGCGCGGCGAATACGTTCTTTACCAATTTCGCAAATATTGTCTAGCCCTAGACTACGTGCAACGCTTCCATCTTGGCATTTCTCTGGTAGTTGTACCATAATGAACTGTCTGTTCTGGGAGTCCTCACTATTCATCTCTAGAACAGCATGCGCAGTTGTGCCAGAGCCCGAAAAGAAATCGAGAACAATATCATCCCCAGTGGATGCGCCACGAATAAACACCTTCAATAGTTCAACGGGCTTTGGATTCTCGAAAGAATCTTTTTTGCCGAAAATATCAGTAAGGCTATTTGATCCATCGCCGGTATTTGCCACCTTATAAAGTATGCTACGTTCCTTAATAACCTTTTCTTGATTAGCAAAGTATTCTTTTTCATATGGAACCCACTTATCTCCACGCTTCTCCCAATGAACAAGTCCATCTTTTATTAGTTGTTCCATTTTTGGTACGCCGATACGCCATCGTCCGTCACCTCCATCAGGGGCTATCGGATAACAATCTGTACCGTCGGGAGCCGTGATTGGAAAATACATCGAAGGACGATCTTCACGTCTTGCTGTATTTCCCCATTTTGCGAGTTTAGTGATCTTAAAGTTCCCACGATCATCTTTTTTATTGAATTCCGATGAGTCCCGTTGCTCGCTTTTATCGATCCAAGAGGCTAGTGGTGTCTTCCTATATACAACGATATATTCATGTTCTATTACAAAATCTTCTTTTGCCTGGCCGCCGCCATCTTTCTTCCTCCAAATGAAAGCTCCCAGTGAATTAGATTTACCAAATACTTCATTGCAAATCGTTTTCAGGTTTTCGACTTCATTCTCATCAATACTTATAAAGATCAGACCATCATCCGATAAAAGATTGCGCGCAAGCATAAGTCGAGGATAAAGCATAGAGCACCAATCGGAATGGAATCTCCCGTTAGAATCTGTATTCTTGAACAAGCGTTCTCCATTTTCGGTTAGAGCTCCTGAATCTTCATCATATTCGCTTCTGGAAACCTTAAAGTCGTCTTCGTAGATGAAATCTCCTCCCGTGTTATAGGGCGGATCTATAAAAACGCTGTCTTTGATACAAACAGAAAAAGCCTTCTCCGGCACATAAGTGCTGAAAAAGGCTTGAAATAAAGGGCTTTCGAGGTTCCGCTGTGTTTTACAGCAGAGCTTCGGAAGCCCTTATTCTGTTTATTCGATTGTCGCTGGCCGGTTCTGTGGCCTTTGAAACTTACCCCTCAAAGCCGACTGTCGGAGGAATAATTAAAAAGTGTGGAATAATTAAAAGGTATGTTACTCCGCTTCTTCACGTACAATAACACGTTCCACATTTTTATATTTTTCACGCAGATCCGGTATGTCTACTTTTCTTCCGAGAAGTTCTTGAACCACTCCCCATAAGCCATTCTTCTCATCAGGGAATCCGTCCATGTAATCTGTAAATGGAAGGCTATTAACGACCAGCGTTTCTCCTTCAATACCACGTCCGGGAACCCCGTACTTTATCACAGGCTCCTTACCACTTCGGATATTCTTTCCGAACACAATCGGCTCAGAGACCGGTGCGCCTCCCAAAAGAGTCATGCTGATTGCAATATCGAGAATTTGGCCATCAAGTTCTATCCATGAGTGATCGAAATAGAGACCTTGCCCAAGCATTTCTCCTATGCATAGCTTGGGAGAATACCCCAGTTCAGAAAGCGCAACATATAAGGCAGAACAGCTTGCATGGCAAGCACCCCACCATTGTTTCCGCTTCATATATTCACTCAAATTGCAAAGGACATTTGCGATGTCCTCTTTGTAACCGGCATTCTGAACAGCAGCCCTAATCAGATCACCGGTACTCATGGATTCTTTCAAAAGACAGCAATGCTTATATTTCTTTCCGCTACCACATGGGCATGGGTCATTTCGTCCGATTTTCATTCGTGATCACTCAACATTCTTCTTCAGCTGTTCAAATGCAGCTTTAATTTTTGCCGCCATCAGCTTTCTGCGCTCAATCAGGAAGTCCTCATAAGGCATATTCTCCCAACCGTGCGGAAGCGCATTTTCTTCTTCCATACGCTGGATTTCTTCAGGGCTGCGGCCCTCACAAACAACAGGATAATAAATCGAGGGAGCCTCATCGAGTATCTCCATATTATCCTTCCAATCGATGAAGGCGTAGTTAGCCATCTGGTTGATCTTAGCGTCGTTATAACCCAGCGTCTTCAGATAAGCCTTCGGGAAAAGGTGATGCTTCTCCAGTGACTTTCTCTTACCGTCAGTACCGGGCTCGAATAATTTGCTGACGAGCAGATTACTCTTCGAGAACAGAATTTTTGCATTCAGAATGTTTAATGCGGCTACATAGGCGTTCCAAGCATTATTGCCTCGGCCCGATACTGCCAAGCCCTCGGAACCGATAAGAGTAATATCGAAGTAGTCGTTTGTAAGCCGCTCCTCAACCCTTGACAAAATGAATCGCTTGTATTCTTCCAGCGATGTTAGTTCCTTGATAGAGTTCAGGTGGTTTTCGACCGTGGATTCAAATGATCCAGTATAGAGCGAGACAAGAGACGCATAGAAAAACCACAGCGACGTTAAATGCAAATTCTCGTTGTACGACGCATTAAACCTATACTTTGCGATGAGGTAGAATGCATAGGTGTAGTAGATTGCGTTTCCCGAAAGGATCAGATCACCGGACAGATAACCGGCATTCATGATAGATTTCAAGAACTCGTGCCAGTTGTGGACGTTTAGAACGTCTGGGAGCTTTGCCTTAAGCACATCGAAACGCTGATCACGCAGAGTTTCATCAACCGCACCTTTTTTATCAAAGTCAGCTCCACGAAGCAGTTTATACCCATATTTCAAACGAGCTCTATCAAATGCATAAGCCATGACCACACGGATGACATCCTGCGCTGTAACCTCGGTAAGCTGATTGTACGATGTGATCTTGTCTTTGGATGGGTATGTTGACTCCATGCTGAACTGCTCGATCTCTTTTCGGCCCTCATCCCAATAGAGCGAGAGGAGCGTCAGAATAAAGTCATTCTGCTTCAAAGCAACACCGCCGGAATTGACACGAACAAAGATCTCTGAAACATCCTCTTCCTCGGCGTTGGCCTTGATATCAAATACCGGAAGCGTGTGCTGCTTCAGATTAGAAAGCGCAGTAATGTTTTCTGAGATAAGGTCCTGCTCCTCGTCGCTTAATGCTTCACCCTTAGAGGTTCGATACTCGGCCAGCTTTTTAGTGAAATTGATGATCAGCTTCGTAATGTTAGCTGTTGTGAAGACCTCACTTATGTTGTAAATCCACTCCGGGTCTTTTTTCGTAGCCTGATAACCAACCTCGAACTTGTTCTTCAACGGGCAGTAGGAAATAACAATGGCCTTCTCATCATATTTTGAGTTGATGACCTTTTTCCCTTTCATAACGGCATAGAGGGATGTTAATCTCTGCTGTCCGTCAATAATAACCTGCTTCGGAGACTCATAATTGTGGGTGTCAGTTCCGATGGTTTTCTTTTTTTCAAGCGTGGGGCATTCCCACAGCATTAAGTAGCCGATTGGATAACCGCACATCATCGAGTCGAACAAATCACGAACCTTTGAGTCTTTCCAAATAAACGGTCTCTGGAGTTCCGGAAGGCCGAGTTCTCCTGTATCGATTTTTTCGATCAGCTGATTGACTGTCAAAGTCGTGTTGCTAAAAATCTGTTGCATATAATTGTCCTTCCATTGATTCATAATGAATCAGGAGAATAATAAGTGCTTATCCTTTAGCAACTAACGCCTATGGGATAATCACAATAGCCATTAATATTCTAATCTTCTTTGTATAGATGAAACTCGCTTTTAGTAAAACCCATGTCTAATGCTTTATACATATAGCGTGCAGCTATCGAAGCATATGGTTTCCATTTTTGACATCTTTTTTCAACGGATTTTCTGGAAACATCCTCGGTCTTATATAGCCATTTATACCCCTGTAAAAATGCAAAGTCCTCAAGCGGTAATACATCCTGCCGGTCCAAGACGAATATTAAATACATTTTTGCAGTCCAAGGGCCAATACCTCGAATAGAGCAAAGCGACTCCGTTATTGCTTTATCGGGGAGCTCTTCTAAATTCTCCAGTTGAAGTTTCCCATTGACAATTGCATTTGTTAAGTTGCGGATATATGAGACTTTTGATCGTGAAATCCCAATGTCACGAATCTGTTCATCAGTTAATTGTGATACTTTGGCAGGAGTGATCTCATCATCACAAAGAATGGATAATCGCTCGAACATCTTTCTTGACACTTTCGTAGAAAGCATCTGTTCTATGATTTCATGAACAAGGAAACTATACGAATCATCATACGGTTGGTATGTTATTGGGCCGATCATACTTATAGCTTTTGCCAAACGCCTATCTCGTTTGGATAAATACTGAATGCTATCTGAAGTCTCATTTAGTGTTATAATCTTCGCTTCCATTAATTCTCTATAATTCTTGGCTTTTGCCTTATGCAGGAGCTCGGTCGCTCACATTCGTAGCCATAACTGACACTTCGCCTGTTTGTGCAAATTCCACCATCTTCATAGACACATGAATGCTTATCAATTATTTTGTTTTTTTTCAGCGGTTTCTCTGTCTTTTTATGTTCTCTCTGTTTTTCTGTTTTTACTGGCGGTAGCGAAAGTGAAACGTCCTCAAATGGGTATTCTCCGTAGAAGAATGATGCCATAGATCTCGCAACGGTTTCGGCAAGTGGCCGTCTGCTGCTTAAAGATACGCATTTTGCAAAAATATCTTTAGGAAGCTCTTCTAATGAGCCAAGTTTAAAATACATCTTTGGGAAGATATTTCTTTTATACAAAAAGTCCTGATAGTATTCTGGATACCCTATTGAAGGTTTTTCGGAGGATACTGCAAGAAGAGTAGCTAAATAAACATCGCCTTGGCAATATAAAACCACGAGCTGTTTATCAGCATTTAATTTCTCCCTTAATGCATTCATAGATGGCACTACACCGATCTTTCCAAACCAGCAATAACCACGCCTATTCAAAACTTCCTTGTGTTTTTTAATGCAGTCATAAATACCATTGCTATATCTCAGGATTAAAAATTTGTCTCCTTTTACAAGCATGTTATCATCTCCACAACCCATTTACCGGATGCTGAAGACTCGGTTGTTCGTTTTACCTTGACAGCAGATTATTAATATCATACCGTGAGTCATAAACACGAAGAATGTCATCAACAAAATCATCAAATCCGAGTGTTGCATACTCAATCTGAAACCGTCTCGATATAACACCTGCTGCCTTCAGCTCATCGCTATTTCTAAACAGCCTCGGTTGTTGCTGGCTAAAATCCACCACGAGTAGTGTACATCTTTCGTACATATAGTCCGGGTCATCTAACTGTCTGCCGTTAATTGAGTTGAAAAAGCTAATATACTTTTCAACATCTGTTTGATGGGGCTTAAAGGCAACTTCATGGACCTTTACAGCCTCATCATCGTATTCGTTAATTGGTATAAGATATACTTCACCAAGCACCATATTGGGGTAGCGCATATGGAGGTTCTGAGCTTCTGCAAACGTCCTCTCAAAAAGTGTGTCGGAGTTTTTAGCTAAGCTGCTCATTTGGCTCCTAACATTAATAACCAGTGTGTTATCGGAGTATTCAAAACCGAACGGATCGCTTTTGCGTTGAAAAGCCATCGGACCCCAGTCAATAGTTAAAGGAGCTTTTCTAATATTTCGAGGAACAACACAAACATCCTGATTTTTTTGCTTTAAGAAGCCTGCCAGTTTGACTTCAGGTTTTGTTTCACCGAAATGCGGAAAGATTTGATCTCTTGAAATGCCTCGTTGAATCAGCTCATACTTAACCGCATCGTGAATCAAATTGATGAGCTGAGACGATCTGATCATTGACTCCTTTCCTCGTACACCACCATTAATAATGGAGTCTTCGATCATTTCTTTAAACGTAATAAGCTGTTCATCGATAAAAGCCATAGTGCTCGCATCCTCCTAAACTGTGAGCAATCACACCTTTTGTCAACGAACTTCATCCAGTTAGTTATTGCGCTTTCCGTAGTAAAAAACGTTACTTACAGGGAGCGTTTTCTAATTGGACTGCGCAAACAAAAAAGCTGTGATTGTCATGAGATATGCACTCATTATATCACAGCTTTTTGAAAATGTACAGATGAAACTGTAAACTTTAAGAATACATCTAAAATCTATAGTTAGTCAAGTGCAGCTTTAAAAAGAGCTTAGCTATTCCTGCGAAATCAAAAATCCACTCCATATAATTTTTTCAGGTAATCGTTTAGTTCCTCATCCGAGAGCTCACGTATCGTTTTTTGCCCTTCCGCATTGAGGTACGGAATAGAAAAGCGTTCTATATATTTTTTTTGATAACAATAATACCCTCCTTCAATAGCATAACTCGTGTTTCGGACATAATAATCCATTATTTTTGAATTCAAGATACGTCTAAGTATATCAAGGTCAATATAACCGTTTTGAAATATGGCATACCCGTTACAGAATAGTGCGTACTCATCCTCAACAAAAACAAACCTTGGTGTGTTTGCAAATGTCGGGAATAATAATTTTACTCCGTATTTGTTGAGTCCTTGAGTCCTACCATACGCATACCATGCAACGGGATTAGGCTTTCCTTTATCCCTTTCATCTAATATTGCTTTCTGATGCAACAAATAGGCATATGTATCAGGATAGTCGCCTTTTAGTTTCTCTTCACTGATTATTTCGAATCCGCTGGATCCTTTTGTGTAAGGAAAAATAATGTATCTGCATATCGCCGCAAGGTCAGTATTCCCCTTCAAATCCGGAATCTTATATAACCTTTTTACGAGCCCTTTTTCCACCGGAAAACGCTGGCCTTGCACTGTTTTGAAAAAGCCGTCCCTATCCTTATCAACCATGTAGACGTCATCCCTAAGAGTAGCTATGCCCGTTCGTATAAAATCTTTAATCGGTATCATCTGGCCTTCAATTTTTTGAATATTCTTCCTTGTCTGTTTGTCTATTAATTTCCAGCCATTCACATCAAGTTTTTCTATTGGCATTGAATCATATTCGATAAGTGACAGCTCATGTTCTATATCCTCCGTGGCATCCATAACGAAATAATTAAATGTTTCATTTGCATGCTTTGTAAGTTGAATAATACAGTTATAGGTTCTAACCGGCCTGAAAACCATATTATTTCCAAAATCAAGAACTTGATGTAGCGATTTTGCGTCCATAATGTACTTGCGTAAATCCGTTGCAGATTTGATAGTAAGGAAGTTGTTAGGCACAATGTAACTTAACAATCCGTCGTTCGCCAAAAACTTCATGGCGTGCTCGATAAAAGCATAAAAGATATTGTATACCCCGGATTTTGTCGTGATAAATGTACGCTTTAAGAATTGAGCTGTCTCTTTTGCCATATCATGCGTATTCACATAAGGGGGGTTTCCAATAATATAGTCGAAAGCCTCAACATTGAAAACTTTGGTCCACTCACATTTTAGGCTGTCTGAACAGAGAATATTAAGGCTCACTTCTCGGTTACTTTCGCCATAAATCAGAGGGAGAAGATTGAGAACGATCTCACACCTTCTTGCATTATCTGGATCGAGTTCAATTCCATAAATGGAATTAGACAAGATTTCTGCAAAAGTTAGGCCTTGCTTCTTATGAATTCTGATAGCTGCTGAAGCAAGAAATATGCCGCAACCACATCCGGGATCAATTACTTTTTGGCAAGTTTTATCCCCAGATGATATTGCAGCTTGATTGAAAATATAATCAGCAATGTACTCTGGAGTAAATACTATCCCGTTTTCCACCACATTTTCGGTTTCAAGAAGGGCTTCAAAAAATTCTGTTATGAACTCTATGTCAACAGGAAAGCATTGCTTCTCAAAATAAGAAAGTAATGATTTGTCTGATTTCTCCTGATATCTGCCAAGATCCCCTTGGTAATAGAAATCGACCTGCGTTTTTAATTGTATGTATTCTATTACAGTTGCCTCAATCACTTCGTTAGAATATTCCCTCGCTTTTCGAAGTATCGTGGCAATTTTGGATAAATTTCCGCTCTGCATTGTTAACTCCTTTAGCCCATAGTTTATACATTTGAAAAGGTTCTGGCATTGCCATATTGTTCTTTCCAAGACTCGGGGTCTACGTATATTAGCTCTACGTCCTCAGATTATCAAGTCATTTAGAAAAGAATTTCAACGATCCCGAATAATCTCTCGGAACCTTTTTGACTATGACGTATTCTTGCCCCAACAGTGCTTGCTTCAACTGCTTCTGCACATTACCGGTTTGAATAGAATACTGTGATAGATTTATGATAATAGTTCCTGAATCTGTCCTTTCAGCTATCACGGTATCATAGTGAAACAATTTATCCCCACGAATTTTCAAGTTTCCCGGCATAGATTTGGTGCCGGTCGAGCCCTCTTTAGATCCAGACAAGAAGAGTTCTATCAGATTCTTTATTGTCATCGTGGTTTTCTCCTTTTTTATTCAGTTATCGTTCCGTCCTTGATGTGGTAACTGATACCACGCTCGTTACAGAACACTACTACCTCCGCAGCCCTGTCATTGAAGAACTGCTTGTGTTGCGTATAAGCAGTAACTTCGGTGCTGTAATTCATCCGACCAAATATAATCCGGTCGACGAAGCTCACTTCCTCCAACAACACTTGCAAGTCTTGTCTGACGATGTTGGGTGTCGGAAACGGCTCAATGCTTACCCATGTTTTGCATCCGGCGTCGTGTAAAGCCCTTAGTGCTTCAAGCCGCTTTTTCCACGGTGCGGACCCCGGCTCCATACGCTTCCGAAACGCCTCATTCGTGGTAATCAGTGTGATGCCATACTCGTTTTCTTTTGAGAACTCCGCCAGCTTAATCGGCAAAATACCCTTTGTTAGGACAGAGCACTTAATCCCAGCTTCATTGAGCTTTTTGATCGACGCCAAGCTCATATTCTGGATTTCGGGATACTGATACATAAACGGGTCCGTTGAAAAACACAACTGCACAGATTTGATTTTTTCCTTCAGCCGAGGGATTTCCTTGTCCAGCAGTTCGAGCGTGTTTGACACCAAGTAGGGCTCCAGCCATTCCTCGTAGGATTTTATCTGCCCGAAACGCTTCTTCATCATGAAAGCGTAACACGGGTATTTGCAGCCATGAGCACAGCCCTGAATATGATTCATCGTATAGTCGCCATACTCTACACCGGTTTTATAGAGCATGGTTTTTCTTTCGATGTAACCTTTAACCTTCTTCATCGGATCAGCTCCTATCCACAAAACTTATGGTGCTTCGGCCCACGCTGGCACCGTGGTTTTGTTTCAGTTCATTCTTTATCTGAGGTCTGAATCCATCGGAAGGGAAAATTGGATGGCTATCCAGTGAGGCCCATACATCGCTCATGGGAACATCGGACTGCCCATTAAATGACTTCTGCAGATACTCAGCAATATCTTTAATGTAAAAGCAAAACTCGTCGGTGTGCGTCTTCGCTACGCCTTTGCCCTCAAAGTCAAGCATAAGCTGGTTTTCTAAGCCATGCGTATTCTTCGTGGAAGATTTGCCTCCGAACGTCTGCCACGCACATTTCTTATACAGCTGGAATCCTTTCAGATTACTTGTGCAATGGATTAAATCGTATACGATTGCGTTCTTTTCATTAAAAAACGGAAAAGCAGCTATGTAGTATTGCCGGGAAGTCTTCCGACGAAGTGCTTTGATTATCTCCTCGATACGATTTTCATAAGCGGTTTTATCACTACCATAGGGAATGAGGTTCTCCAATTCTGTCAAGTAGGTCTGCTCATACTTGTTTCGTGCAGCATCTTTTTTAACCATTTTGACAGCTCTCATGGAATCCGAAACCATGTGGTTAATGATTATTTCACACCAATTGTTGATATATGGAAATAGTGCATTCCAATCAATAGTCGCTTGGAACGGATCGTAAACAAGCAGATAATGTCTGCCGTTTATCATAGAGTTGCCTATCCGTTTTGCAAGCTCGTTACCATCCTCAGTTGTAATGTGGTCATGAAAATTTCTGGTTTCACCGGGCATGAGGCTCTCAAGATGCGCCGTCTTCGCTGCCGACAAATCGCTAAAATACAAGTCAATTTGTTTTCCAAAATACTGTCCGGCAATCTGACGGAGATATTTTGCTACACGGACTGGCGTACCGAACACCTGCTTGCCATCATCGTCAACATATTCTCCGCTGTTAGACATGCAATCGATAAAAACAAGTCCTGTGCAGTATTGATTTAAAAGAAGTATGTGGGCCCATGCTTCAACATACTTTTCAATGAGCTCGAATTTCTTTACGGTGTGCGGATTCGCATGACCGATTATTTCATCACTGCTGCTCACTACTTGTTTCCTCCTCCGGAATAAGGTCCATAATATCTCCGATGTTGCAGTCTAATGCCTTGCAGATTTTCATTAGGACTTCCATGCTCACGGTTTCTCCCTTGGACAGCTTCGTAACGGAGGCCCAGCTGATACCGGCCGTAGCAAGTAAATCCTTCTTTTTCATATCTTTATCAATTAGCAGCTTCCATAGCTTTTTGTAACTTACTTCCATCGGGATCTCCCTTCTTAAATCTAAAAAGCCTGTTTCAGAGCTCGACTCAGATATTATATCACGAATGTGTGCAAAACACAAGAGGTTTTCTCTGAAAACGCTCGAATTTACACTGATTATGGTTGAAATTTCATCGTAGACGTGGTATAATATGTGAGTTCAAATCATTTCCAGTTAGGAGGGTGTGTCTTGTCCAAGAAGTATGATACGTTTGCGGCCTATCTTGAGGACGTGTACTATAACCAGATTTTCAGCAAAATTAAATCATACATCTTTAACAATAAAGGTCGCTTGGACCTATCAACTTCTGCCGTTCCCGACCCCTCCTATGTAGAATTGAGTGATTTCAAAATCATGGGAGTCAATTTCCATGAGTCAGATACCGACAGGATTGAATGTAAAGTTACAGTCCGTGCGGAAATCGAAATCTCTGGCCGTGGTCGACGTGACTATGAAAGCGATTCTACTGAATGCTGGATCTCAATACCTTTATCAGCGACTTTGAGAAATGGGCTCCAACAAGTCAGCATTGGATATGCATCAGAGTATTCAAGAGAACTGTTTCGAGCAGAAGATGCGCTCACTAAATACTTGGTCCCGTACATCTACGCAAAAGATCTCGATAAGCATGCGGAGAGATTTCTCGAAAAATACTGTCCCCGTGCGTTAGAGGAGCCCATGCCGCTCCCCATCAAGGAGATTGTTGAAAAAATGGGACTGACAGTTTATCACGCTCCACTGCCGGACGGTATCTTTGGTCGTACTTATTTCAATGACGCTAATGTCGAGGTTTTTACAAATAAAACATGCTCGGAAACAGAAGATCGGACTATATGCCCCGGAACCATACTTGTTAACCCCGATGTCGTTTTTATGCGAAATATCGGTTCGACAAATAATACCGTAATCCACGAGTGTGTCCATTGGGACAAGCACTATAAATTCTTCGAGCTTCAGAAGCTCTTGAACCCTGATATCCAAGCAATCTCCTGCGCTGTTGTCGAGGATTATAAGAAGAAGTCCAACGAGCTCGAAGATGAGCTGTCTTGGATGGAGTGGCAAGCCAATGCGCTGGCTCCCAAAATTCTAATCCCCGCAAAAACCGGTAAGGCAAAACTCTCCGAAATTCTGAATAGACTTCACAGAGCATATCGTGGTAGTCTCCGTGACGGGTACGTCATGGAACTTGCCATCAGTGAGTTCGCTGATTTTTTCAAGGTTTCAACGACAGCCGCAAAGATCCGTGCTGTTGAGCTCGGTTTTGAGCAAGCCGCCGGTGTTTTCAACTTTGTCGATGGTAAGAACTACCCGCCATTCTCCTTCAAAAAAGGCAGTTTGAAAAAAGGCCAAACCTTTGTCATCGACCGCAACAATGTCATAATTCAGTCCCTGCTTAACCCGGATTTATCTGAGGATATTGCGGCGAGGCGTTTTATTCACGCTGGCGGTCTACTCGTCATTAATGATCCTCAATATGTAAGCATTGTAGAGGATTCTGAACCAACTCTTACCGAATACGCCTTAGAGCATGTCGATGAGTGCTGTTTGGTATTCGACCGCACTACACGAGTCAGCACACAATACGATGACTCTTTCTACCGCATATGCTTCCTTTGTAGAGATGCCGATTCAAAGAGTTTTGTTGAAGCCAGCTTCAATCCGAAGGAAGGCAAGAATGAAGATGTACAGAAACGTGCCCGTGAAATGGCTGCCATCGCAGCAGAAGCAAAGCGAGTCGCAGATATCCTTGCTGAGGTTCCTTCGTCGTTTTGTGGGACCCTTGACTATCATATCAAACGTCGTGGGTATACCAACGAGAAGATGGAAGAACGTACTGGCATAAGCTCTCGCATGATTCAAGACTATCGAAAAAAGAAGGATTCCAACATCACCTTACAAAGCGTACTTGCTCTTTGCATCGGACTGAATCTGCAACCGGCTTTCTCTTATGATTTAATCCTCAAGGCTGGTTTTAACATAATGACTGCCAAGGACGAGCACCTCATTTATCGGTACCTGATAGAACACCACCACATGGAAAACATCTTCATGTGGAACGAGAAGCTGCAAGATGCCGGTATCCCGCAACAACTACCCAAAAACGGGAATAAAATGACTGCTCCTGAAAAATAATTCGGAAGTCGCACTTCCGGTATGAAACCCTGATATATCAAGGCTCTTATGTCTTTCAAGACATGAGGGCCTTATTTTTTTGCCTATTTTCAGGCTTTTTCGGCCACTTGAACCGGAAGTCCCACTTCCTCGTGAAAATCCGAAATCTCAATAAAATAGAACCTGTGAGTGAAAGCTCACGCCCACAAGCGGTACGTCCGCTGGCCCCGGACGATCCAGTGCCGCCTGATGGGACAAGTTAATACGAACAGCTGCCTACTGGATAAGGAAGCTGCAGACCGGAACGGAGAAATCTCCGTCGGGACTGTGGTTGGATTTCTATACCCATTTGCAGCTGACCATGAAGGTTTCCTCCGTTCCAAGCAAATCGAACGGAGGAAATTTTCATGCAAAACAACGACAAAAAGTACTTTATCCCGGTCAACGGGACCCCTATCGAGGTCAGCGAGGAAGTTTACAGGGCATACTACCAGCCCATCTGGAACACCCGCTACCACGCCCAAAAGAACGGCGAGTGCCGCTGCACCAAGGCCCAGCTTTGGAAGTGTGACGGTGTTTGCCCCGGCTGCCCGTTCTACGCTGCCGGTAAGAAGGTTTCCATCGACACGCCTATCGGCGGCGAGGATGATGAGCTTACCCTTGGCGATACGCTGGCCGACGACGCACCGTCTGCAGAGTCCATCCTTATGGATAAGGAACTGCTCGACGCTCTTTACGACGAGCTAAACCGCCTTGACCCGGACGGCAGACGCATCTGCGAACTCATCATGCAGGGTAAGACGGAGCGTGAAATCGCTACCGACATGGGTAAACGCCAGTCGACCATCAACTATCAGAAGAACAAGGTGTTCTCCATTCTGCGTGAAGCCCTGAAGGGCTTCATCTAATACCCCGAAATGGCCGCCGTGGAAGAAATTCTGCGGCGGTCAAAAATATTTTTCAGATTTTTTCGTTCAAAACCCCGGTTTCCCTCCAGTGGGTACTGAGGACAGCAAAACAACACAGGTCCTCAGAAAGGAGGAACCGCCAATGAGTGAGTCCAGACCCAACAAGGCCGTCACCGATGAAGAACTTATCGGAGTGCTTACGGCAATCAGCGTAGTGTCAAGACGTCTGGCGAGGAAGCTGATCCAGCTGAACCAGACAAGCCAATCTCAGGAAGGAGGAAAACAGGATGAGCAAAACGAGCGAAATGGAAGCGACCATCAGAGAGTTACGGGATATTGCATCTTCTATTAACGACATCGCCAACTGGCTGACCGGCGCATTCAGTGGCACCGAGGAAGCGACCCCTGCTCCGGAACCGGAAAAGGCCCTCACCCTCGAAGAGGTCAGAGCGATTCTGGCAGGAAAGTCCCGTGCTGGCTTCACCGCTCAGATCCGTGACCTTCTCCTGAAGTATGGTGCCAAGAAGCTCTCCGAGGTTGACCCGGCCAGCTACAAGGCTCTGGTGGCGGAGGCGGAGGTGCTCGGCAATGGCTAATCACGCACTTCTCTCTGCATCGTCCTCGCACAGGTGGCTCAACTGCCCACCCTCGGCAAGGCTCTGTGAAGGCTACGACGACAGGGGCAGCGATTTCGCAGCCGAGGGCACCGATGCTCACGCCCTCTGTGAGTTCAAGCTCCGGACAGCACTCGGCATGGAGGCCAAGGACCCGACCGAAGACCTCTCTTGGTACAACTCCGAAATGGAGGAATGCGCCAACGGGTATGTGGCCTTCGTGTTGGAGCTTATCGAAGAGGCCAAGAAGACCTGCCCGGACCCGGTGGTCCTGATCGAACAGCGGCTCGACTACTCCAAGTACGTCGAGGAGGGCTTCGGCACCGGCGACTGCGTCATCATCGCAGACGGGACGCTGCACATCGTGGACTACAAGCACGGCAGAGGCGTTCTGGTCGAGGCCGATGACAACCCGCAGATGAAGCTGTACGCACTCGGTGCTCTGGAACTGTTCGACTGCATCTACGACATCGACACCGTGGCCATGACAATCTACCAGCCCAGACGCTCCAACGTCAGCACATTCACCATTCCGAAGGAGGACATTTACGAGTGGGCCGATCAGGTTCTGGCCCCGACCGCAGAGCTTGCCTTCAACGGAGACGGTGAATACCACTGCGGCGAATGGTGCCAGTTCTGCAAGGCAAAAGCCGACTGCCGTGAAAGGGCCAACGCCAATATGGAGCTTGCCAAGTTCGAGTTCAGGCAGCCGCCTCTGCTGACAGATGAAGAGGTCGAAGAAATCCTCGGTCGCATTGACGAGCTGATCGCTTGGGCCTCCGACATCAAGGACTATGCGCTTCAGGCAGCCATCAGCGGCAAACAGTGGTCCGGCTACAAGCTGGTCGAGGGCCGCTCCAACCGTAAGTACACAGACGAGAATGCCGTCATCGCTGCCGTGACCGCTGCCGGGTACGACCCCTACGAACACAAGATTCTCGGCGTCACCGCCATGACCTCGCTTCTCGGAAAGAAACAGTTCAACGACATCCTTGGAGGCCTGATCACCAAGCCTCAAGGCAAACCTACGCTGGTGCCGGACAGCGATAAGAGACCGGCAATGACAACCATTATCGATGATTTCAAGGAGGACAACTAATATGTCAAATTCTACTAAACTCGCAAACCCCATGAAGGTTATCACCGGCAAGGACACCCGTTGGTCCTATGCCAATGTCTGGGAGGCCAAGTCCATCAACGGCGGCACCCCGAAGTTCAGCGTCAGCCTCATTATTCCGAAGACTGACACCGTGACCGTTCAGAAGATCAAGGCGGCGATTCAGGCGGCCTATGAGGAAGGTCAGGCCAAGCTCAAGGGCAACGGTCGCACCGTACCGCCTCTCACCGCTATCAAGACACCTCTTCGTGACGGCGACACCGAGCGTCCAGATGATCCGGCTTACGCTGGCAGCTACTTCATCAACGCCAACTCCGCTACGGCTCCCGGCATCGTGGACGCTGACTGCAATCCGATCCTGACCCGCTCCGAGGTTTACTCCGGCGTATACGGTCGTGCCAGCATCAACTTCTACGCTTTCAACTCCAACGGCAACAAGGGCATCGCCTGTGGGCTGAACAACCTGAAGAAGATCCGTGACGGCGAACCCCTCGGCGGCAAGTCCAGCGCAGCGTCTGACTTCTCCACCGATGCGGATGAAGATTTCCTGTCTTAAGGAGGTACGCACCATGAACGCTACTACGATTCTTTGCATCCTGCTTCTGTCCCTCTATCTGGTTCTGGCCGTGTTCTGGCTCTTCAGGTCCATCATCGACACCATCGACGACCGCAAGCGTGAGAAGCGTAATGCTGCTCTTGAGGCTGAGCGTGAAGCTCGCAACGCCAAATGGGAAGCCGAGCGTCAGCAGCTTGAACGAGAACGTGCCATTCGTGAAGTCGAGTACCACGAAGCCCGAATGAAGGAGCTCGAACAGAAGTAATGTCCGGCCTGCGGGTGGCGGGAGCAATCCTGCCACCCTTTCAGGCTATGGAAAGGACCGATGTATATGAAAACACTCAGTATTGATATTGAAACCTACAGCAGTGTGGACCTTGCCAAGTGTGGCGTCTACAAATATACCGAGGCGACAGATTTCGACATTCTTCTCTTCGGATATTCCGCAGACGGCAGCCCCGTGCAGGTGGTCGATCTTGCCTGTGGTGAGACAATCCCGCCGGAGGTCATCGCTGCGCTTACAAACGATGATGTGACGAAGTGGGCCTTCAACGCTCAGTTTGAGAGGATATGTCTTTCCCGCTGGCTCCGAGATCACGGCGGCTTTGATAACGCCTACTACAGCATCCCGGAAGACACTGTGGGCAACTACCTCGATCCGGCTTCATGGAAATGCACCATGATCTGGTCCGCTTACATGGGCTTGCCGCTTTCGCTGGAAGGTGTCGGTGCCGTGCTGGGCCTCGGAAAGCAGAAGCTGACCGAAGGCAAGGAGCTCATCAAGTATTTCTGCCAGCCCTGTGCGCCGACTAAGGTCAACGGCGGTCGCACCCGCAATCTGCCGGAAAACGCTCCGGACAAGTGGACCGCCTTCAAACGGTACAACATCCGTGACGTCGAGGTCGAAATGTCCATTCAAGAAAAGCTCGCCAAGTTTCCGGTGCCGGAAATGGTCTGGGAGCAGTATCACCTCGATCAGGAAATCAACGACAGAGGCGTCGCCCTTGATATGGAGCTGGTGCATCAAGCCATTGCTATGGACACCCGCTCCCGTGCAGAGCTCACTGCTGCCATGAAGAAGCTGACCGCTTTGGACAATCCCAACTCCGTGCAGCAGATGAAACAGTGGCTTTCGGACAACGGTCTGGAGGTGGATTCTCTCGGCAAGAAGGAAGTCGCTGAAATGCTCAAGACCGCTCCGGCAGAGCTGCAGAAGGTTCTCCTTCTCCGGCAGCAGCTGGCCAAATCGTCCGTCAAGAAGTATCAGGCGATGGAAAAGGCAGTCTGCGCCGATGGTCGTGCTCGTGGAATGTTTCAGTTCTACGGTGCCAACAGGACCGGTCGTTGGGCCGGACGCATTATACAGATGCAGAACCTGCCCCAGAACCATCTTCCGGATCTGGCAGAGGCTCGTGGGCTTGTCCGCTGCGGCGACTTTGAAGGCGTGGAACTTCTCTACGAAGATGTGCCGGACACGCTCTCCCAACTGATCCGCACCGCCTTTGTGCCGAAGCCGGGATACAAGTTCATCGTCTCCGACTTCTCGGCAATCGAGGCCAGAGTACTGGCGTGGTTTGCCGATGAAATCTGGCGTCAGGAGGTCTTTGAAAAAGGCGGCGACATCTACTGCGCTTCCGCATCGCAGATGTTCAAGGTCCCTGTTGAAAAGCACGGCGTGAACGGCCACCTGCGGCAAAAAGGCAAAATCGCTGAACTCGCCCTCGGCTATGGCGGCTCTATCGGAGCTCTCAAAGCGATGGGAGCCTTGGAGATGGGCCTTTCGGAAGTCGAGCTTCAGCCGCTGGTCACTGCTTGGCGCAACTCGAACCAGAATATTGTGAGGTTCTGGTGGGATATCGACCGAGCAGCTATGAATGCCGTGAAGTATCACATGGACGGCGAGGTCTGTGGCATCAAGTTCTGCTACCAGAGCGGGATGCTCTTCATTACGCTCCCGTCCGGCAGACGCCTCTCGTATGTGAAGCCCAAGCTCGGTACAAATCAGTTCGGCAGCGAGTGTATCACTTACGAGGGCATCGGCGGCACAAAGAAATGGGAGCGGCTGGAGACCTACGGCCCGAAGCTCGTGGAGAACATCGTCCAAGCCACCTCCCGTGACATTCTCTGCTACGCCATGCGGACCTTGTCGCACTGCTTCATTACCATGCACATTCACGACGAGCTGGTCATCGAAGCCAGCCCCGGCGTCGACCTGAAGGTCCTCCGTGAACAGATGGGCCGGACCCCACCGTGGGCAAACGGGCTCAAGCTCCGTGCTGATGGCTACGAGACCATGTTTTATAAAAAAGACTGATTCTGATTCGTTCAAATATCACTAAACCCTCCAGTGGGTAGTGAGAACTTTAGATTGGAGGTGCCTATCATGGCCGAATACAAAAACGCAGAAGGCTATGCCGATCCCACAGCATTCGGAGCCTTCTGTGCTATTGAAAAAGAAGAAAAAGCTCTCCGGGCATTCAGGCCCATCGTGTATATCTGCAGTCCGTATGCCGGAGATGTCGAAAGCAACACCGCTGCCGCCAGGCGCTACAGCCGTTTTGCGGTAGAGGCCGGATACATTCCCATCGCACCGCACCTGCTGTTTCCGCAGTTCCTTGACGACAACAAGCCCAAGGAACGTGAGCTTGGTCTGTTTTTCGGGAATGCCATCCTGAGTAAATGTGCCGAGATGTGGGTCTTCGGTGACCGGATCTCCGAGGGCATGGAGGCCGAGATCAAGAGAGCAACTTGGAAGGGACATCGAATCCGCTACTTCAGCGAGACCTGCGAGGAGGTAATAAGATGAAATTCACTTTATACCGCTCCAACTGTCTGGAGGTGCCGGAAAACTGCACATACCCTCACAAAGTCGAGGTCACCGAGAAGGACAGCCTCATCGAAGCTGTAAAGCACGATTATGTTTGTGCTGAGTATCAGGGCAACTACCGCAGCAACGACAATTTCATCGGCTCCGACTGCTTGCCGGTCGATTGTGATAACGACCACAGCGACGATCCGGAAGAATGGGTCTATCCTTCAGACGTCGCTACAGCTTTCCCCGGTGTTGCCTTTGCGGTTCATTACAGCCGCAATCACATGAAAGCCAAAGGCGGCAAAGCTGCAAGGCCGAAGTTCCACGTCTTCTTCGCCATTGACCGAGTTACCGAACCCGGCCAGTACAGCGAAATGAAAAAACTGGTCAACACCATCTTCCCGTACTTTGACACCAAGGCACTCGATGCTGCTCGGTTCTTCTTCGGTACAAAGGTGCCGGAGGTCGAGATCTTCGACGGCCCGATGACGCTTACTACCTCTGTC
>ENA-OYZF01000159-OYZF01000159.1-human-gut-metagenome-genome-assembly--contig:-NODE-159-length-35644-cov-8.020905_pt1 | contig 35644 bp, 34 predicted proteins | sample MGYA00244074_ERZ653472 | MGnify/ENA primary metagenome ERZ653472 (study PRJEB26926, sample SAMN06165179) | human gut metagenome | biome: ENVO:00009003; feature: ENVO:2100002; material: ENVO:00002003... | reverse complement strand
TAAGAGACAGTCGTGAACGTCTCCGCGAAGGATCTCGGCACCGGCAAGGAGCAGCATATCACCATCACCGCTTCCTCCAACCTCTCCAAGGACGACATCGACAAGGCCGTCAAGGAAGCCGAGCAGTTCGCCGCTGAGGATAAGAAGCGCAAGGAAGAGGTCGATGTCCGCAACGCGGGCGACCAGATGGTCTACCAGACCGAGAAGACCCTCTCCGAAATGGGCGACAAGCTCGACGCTGCTGACAAGGGCGAGGTCGAGCAGAAGCTCGCGAGCCTGAAGACCGCCCTCTCCGGCACCGACACCGAGGCCATCAAGAAGGCGACCGAAGAGCTGACGCAGGCCTTCTACAAGGTCAGCGAGAAGATGTACCAGCAGGCCAACCCGCAGGGCGCGCAGGGCAATCCGGGCGCGGGCTACACCGATCCCGGTGCGCAGCAGGGCCAGCAGCAGGGCGGCCAGTACTACGACGCCGACTACGAAGTCGTGGACGACGACAAGGACAAGAAGTAAGATCATCCCAATTTGAGTCCCAATCAACGGAATGCGGGGCGGACGGATTTCCGGTCCGCCCGCGTTCCATGTTAAGAGGATAGCTATATGGCCGATAAACGCGATTATTATGAGGTACTTGGCATCGACAAGAGCGCCAGTGCCGACGACATAAAGAAAGCCTACCGGAAAAAGGCGAAGGAATTTCATCCCGACCTGCACCCCGGCGACAAGGAGTGCGAGCAGAAGTTCAAAGAGGTCAACGAGGCCTACGAGGTGCTCTCCGACGCCGATAAGCGCGCGAAGTACGACCAGTACGGCTTCGCCGCGTTCGATCCGTCCAGCTTCCAGTCGAGCGCCGAGGGCTTCGGCGGCTTTGCCGACATTCTGAACGATCTCTTCGGCGGCGGCTTTGGCGGCGGCGGACGCTCCTCCGGCGGCAGCCGGGGCGGCGGCTTCGGCGGCAAGGGCGGCTTCGGCGGCGGACGCCGCTGAGATCCATCCCCGACAATCCAATAAAAATCGCACCTCAGGGGTCCCGGATATCCGGGACCCCTGAGGTGCTTAAAGGAAGAAAGATGAAAGAAGAAAGAGAGAGTAAAAGGGAAATGCGAAATACATCCAGTGATGCTTCCGAAGAAGCCGTCACGCTGCCTTAATTACCCCGGCCGCTGTTGCCCCGGCCGCTGTTGCCCCGGCCGAAGAAGTAGTCATACAGGTCGCCGTAGGAATCCTGCTGACCCTGGTTCTGGTTGGAGGAATCGTCCTCGGTGCCGGTGGTCTGAGGCTGCTCGTCGAAGGTCAGGCTCAGGGTAATCTCCTGGCCGCCGCGCCACACGGTAAGGGTGACGGTGTCGCCGGCCTTGAAGCCCTTCTTGGCCATGGACAGGTCGCTCATGGAGGTGATCTCCGTGTCGTTGAGCTTGGTGATGACGTCGCCCAGCTGCAGGCCTGCCTTTTCACCGGCGCCGCCCTTTTCCACGGCGTAGACGAACACGCCCTGGGTCACGTCGATGTTGTACTGGGCAGCCATCTGCTCGGTCATGCTGCCGGCCTTGATGGCCATGTAGGCCTTATCGGTGACCTGGCCGTTTTCCATGATGTCGGTGATGATGGTCTGGACATCGCTGATGGGGATGGCAAAGCCGATGCCCTCCACCGTGGTGTTGGAATAGCTGGAATACTTGGCGGACACAATGCCCACTACCTCGCCGTACAGGTTCATCAGGGGGCCGCCGGAGTTGCCGGGATTGATGGAGGCGTCCACCTGGATCATGTTGAAGGGGGTGCCGTCCACATTGATGGCCCGGTCGCAGCAGGACACGATGCCCTGGCTCATGGAGAAGGTCAGCTCGCCCAGGGGATTGCCGATGGCCATCACCGTGTCGCCCACGTTGACGTCGGCGCTCTTGCCCAGGGTCACGGCCTGGAGGCCGGTGGCCTCGATCTTCAGCACGGCCACATCATAGTCACTGTCGCCGCCCACTACAGTGGCGGGATAGGTATCGCCGTTATACAGGGTGACGTTGATGCTGCTGGCGCCGGACACCACATGCTGGTTGGTAACGATATAGCCGTCCTGGGTGATGACGAAGCCGCTGCCGGAGGAGGCGGACTCCACCTTCTGGCCGAAGATGTTGGTGGACACGGCGGAGTTGATGGACACCACGCTGTTCACCGTGGAGGCGTACACCTCGGCGGGGGTCATCAGGGTCTGGCCGTCCACGGATTTGACGCTGACGGCGGAAGCCGTGCGGCCGGACTCCTGAATGGTGGCCTTGCCGCCCCGGCGGGCCAGAGACGCGCCGCCGAAGCCGCACAGGCCGCCGATCAGGGCGCAACACAGAACCAGAGCCGTGACCTTGGTGCCGGTCTTTTTCCAGAAGGAGCCCTTTTCCGGCTTGGGGGGCTGGGGGTCATCCTGGCAGGTGCCGGTGGTGTAGGCCACAGGCTCCTCCGGGGAGACCGGATCCTCCGGCCGGGATGCCGGCTGCCAGCTGGTCTGGCTGGGGTCGGGCTGTCCGGGCTGGGGAGCCCGGTCCTTGGAATAGCTGTAATGATACAGGCTGCTTTCATCGTTGAAAGCGCCCTGATTGTTCTCGTCGTTGACACCGTTATACATAACTGTGAACCTCCTATTGTCGGGCGGGGCGGAATGTGGTATGATGTGGTATCATGCTCCGCCGCCGCTGTGGTTTTCCTTCCGATGGTTTATAGTATACGCGGAAACCTTAAGCGAAGCTTTAAGAAACGGCGGAAAAATTTGAACATTCTATGAAGAAAGGGGGCGGGAGCCCATGGTCAGGATCGAGGGGCTGAAGCTGGCCCCGGGGCAGGATGAGCAGCTGCTGCGGGGCAAGGCCGCCCGGCTGCTGCGGATGCCGGAGGGGGACATTCTGTCCCTGCAGGTGCTGCGCCGGGCCATCGACGCCCGGGAGGAGCTGCACTTTGTCTATACGGCGGCGGTGACCCTGCGGCAGGAGAAGGCCGCACTGCGGCGGGTCCGGGACCGGCGGGTAACGCCGTATACGCCGGAGGTATACCGGCTGCCGGAGACCCTGGCGGCCCCCGAGACGCCGCCGGTGGTCATCGGGGCCGGGCCGGGGGGCCTGTTTGCGGCCCTTGTTCTGGCCCGGTGCGGCCTGCGGCCCATCGTGCTGGAGCGGGGGCAGGACGCCGTGACCCGGCAGCGGGACGTGGCGTCCTTCTGGCGCACCGGAGTGCTGGACCCGGAGTCCAACGTACAGTTCGGCGAGGGCGGCGCCGGGGCCTTTTCCGACGGGAAGCTGAACACCGGCACCCGGGACATCCGGCACCGGTGGATCCTGGAGCAGCTGGTGGCCTGCGGCGCGCCGGAGAGCATCCTGGTGGACGCCAAGCCCCATGTGGGCACGGATATGCTCCATGTGACCCTGGTGAACCTGCGGCGGCAGCTGCTGGACCTGGGGGCCCAGGTGCGGTTCGGCCACCGGGTCACAGGACTGCGGGTCCGGGACGGGGCCCTGGAGGGGCTGGAGGTTACAGGGCCGGAGGGGCCGTATGTGCTGCCTGCCCGGCATGCGGTGCTGGCCCTGGGCCACAGCGCCCGGGATACCTTTGAGATGCTCCACGCCGCCGGGGTACAGATGGAGCAGAAGCCCTTTGCCGTGGGGGTGCGCATCGAGCACCGGCAATCGGACATGGACGCAGCCCAGTACCGGAGGTTCGCCGGGCATCCGTGCCTGCCCGCCGCCGGCTATAAGCTGTCGTGCCACCCGGAAAACGGGCGCAGCGCCTTCTCCTTCTGCGTCTGCCCGGGAGGGCAGGTGGTGGCCGCCGCGTCGGAGCAGGGCCGGGTGGTCACCAACGGCATGAGCGAATATGCCCGGGACCGGGAGAACATCAACGGCGGCCTGCTGGTGAACGTGACCCCGGCGGACTTCGGCAGCAGCCATCCCCTGGCGGGCATCGCCTTCCAGCGGCGGCTGGAGGAGGCGGCCTTCCGCCTGGGCGGCGGAGGCTATGCGGCTCCCTGCCAGCGGGTGGAGGATTTTCTGGCCGGGCGGCCCTCCACGGGGCCGGGACGGGTGATCCCCAGCTATCGGCCCGGGGTCCGGTGGACGGACCTGCGGCAGTGTCTGCCGGAATTTGTGTGGGAAACCCTGGCCCTGGCGCTGCCGATGCTGGAGGGAAAGGTCCGGGGCTATGCCCAGGGGGACGCCGTGCTGACGGCGGTGGAGACCCGGTCGTCGTCGCCGGTGCGGATCATACGAGACAACAGCGGTCAGTGCAATGTCCGGGGCCTGTATCCCTGCGGCGAGGGGGCGGGCTATGCCGGAGGCATCCTGTCCGCCGCCGCCGACGGCATGCGCTGCGCGGAAAAAATATGGGAGGTATACGGCAAATGAGAAAAATCGCGGTGATGGAGGACTTCCTGACGCCGGAGCGCCGGAAAAAGGTGCTGGATACGGCGGAAAAGTGCGGCTTTGCGGTGGATTTTTACGGGCGGGGCGCGGCTCCGGCCCAGGGTCTGGAGGACTATGAGATCCTCTATGGCTGGTGCAATCCCCAGGACCTGAAGCGGGCCACGGGGCTGAAGTGGTACTGCTGCGGCTTCGCCGGGGTGGACCAGCTGTCCGACGACAGCCTGTATGCCAGCCCCGACGTGGTGCTGTCCAACTCCTCCGGAGCCTACGGCCTCACCATCAGCGAGCACATCCTCATGGTGACGCTGATGCTGCTGCGGCGGATGCCGGAGTTCCAGGACATCGTCCGGCGGCGGGAATGGGTGTCGGAGCTGCCTATGCGGTCCATTTACGGCAGCCGCATCACGGTGCTGGGAGCCGGGGACATCGGCACCAATTTCGCCCGGCGGGCCAAGGCCCTGGGAGCGGGACACATCTGCGGCGTGTCCCGCAGCGGCCGGAACCCGGACCCCGCCTATGACCGGATGCTGCCCCAGGAGCAGCTGGACCAGGTGCTGCCGGAGACGGAGATCCTGGTGATGGCTCTGCCGTCGGTGGCGGACACCGTGGGCATCCTCAGCCGGGAGCGCATCGCCTTACTGCCCCGGGACGCCATTGTGGTGAACGTGGGCCGGGGCACCGCCATCGACCAGGAGGCCCTGATGGAGGCCCTGAACGCCGGGCGCATCGCCGGGGCGGCCCTGGACGTGGTGGTGCCTGAGCCGCTGCCCAGGGATCACCCCCTGTGGAGCACCCGGAACCTGCTGCTGACGCCCCACATTTCGGGGAATATGTCCCTGGGCTACACCTGCGACATCAACGTGGATATGTTCTGCCGGGATCTGGAAAACTACGCCGCCGGCCGTCCCCTGGAGCACCGGGTGGACCGGAAGCGGGGCTATTAAAAGCTTGTCCCAAAAGGCTTGCAAGCTGAGCAGGGCCGCCCGGGAGGGCGGCCCTGCTGCTTTATATTACTGCTTTGGCGCCTGCTTCATGGACAGGCTGATGCGGTGCTTCTTTTCGTCCACCTCCAGGACCGTCACCTTTACCACGTCTCCCACGGACACCACCTCCGACGGGTGGCGGATGAACTTGTTGCAGACCTGGGAGATGTGGACCAGGCCGTCCTGGTGGACGCCGATGTCCACAAACACGCCGAAATCCACCACATTGCGGACGGTACCCGTCAGCACCATGCCGGGGGCCAGGTCCTTGATCTCCAGCACGTCCGTTCGCAGAATGGGGGCAGGCAGCTCGTCCCGGACGTCCCGGCCGGGCTTGGCCAGCTCCGCCGCCACGTCCTGCAGGGTGGGAACGCCTACGTTCAGCCGGGCGGCGGTCTCCTCCCAGCCCAGGGCCTTCACCTTCTGGGGCAGGTCCGCCAGCCTCCCGGCGGCCACGTCGGCCAGGGTATAGCCGCACAGGGCCAGCAGTCCCTCCGCAGCGGCGTAGCTCTCCGGATGGACGCCGGTGTTGTCCAGCACAGACTTGCTCTCCGGCACCCGCAAAAAGCCCGCCGACTGCTGGAAGGCCTTGGGCCCCAGCTTGGGCACCTTCAGAAGCTGACGGCGGCCGGTGAAGGCGCCGTTTTCCTCCCGGTATTTCACGATATTTTTGGCGGTGGCGGCGTTCAGACCGGACACCCGGCCCAGCAGGCTGGCGGAGGCGGTGTTCACGTCCACGCCCACGGCGTTGACGCAGTCCTCCACCACCCCGGACAGCGTCTCGTCCAGCCGTTTCTGGGGCATATCGTGCTGATACTGGCCCACGCCGATGGCCTTGGGGTCGATCTTCACCAGCTCGGCCAGGGGGTCCTGCATCCGCCGGGCAATGGACACGGCGCTGCGCAGGTTCACGTCATACTCCGGGAACTCCTCCGCCGCCAGCTTGCTGGCGGAGTATACGGAGGCCCCGGCCTCGTTGACCATCATATAGCTGACGCCGCCTCCCAGGGCCCGGATCATCTCCACCGCCATCTGCTCGGTTTCCCGGCTGGCGGTGCCGTTGCCGATGGCGATGTGGGTGACGCCGTGGCGGCGGACCAGACGGGACAGCCGGTCGATGGCCTCCTGCTTCTGGCGGGGGCCGTAGGTGGGATACACCACGGCGGTGTCCAGCACCCGGCCGGTGCCGTCGATGACCGCCACCTTGCAGCCGTGGGCATAGCCGGGGTCCAGGCCCATGGTCACATGGCCCTTTACCGGAGGCTGCATCAGCAGGGGCTTCAGGTTCAGGCCGAAGTTGGCAATGGCCCCCTCGCAGGCGGCGGCGGTAAGATCGGACCGGGCCTCCCGCTCCAGGGAGGGGTAGATCAGCCGGTCATAGGCATCCTCGCAGGCGGCCTTGATAAACTCCATGGCCCGGGACCCGGGATGCACCACCGCCCGGCGCAGAGTCATCAGACCCAGCTCCCGGTCCAGCAGCACGGTGACGGTGAGGACGCCCTCCTTTTCGCCCCGGTTGATGGCCAGGATCTGGTGCCCGGCCAGCTTGGCGATGGGCTGGTCAAAGTCATAATACAGGCGGTAGACGGTGTCCTCCTCCGTGGCGGCCAGACTCCGCAGATGTCCCTGCCGGCGCAGCAGCTCCCGCAGGGTCTTGCGGATGGCGGCATCGTCCGACAGCAGCTCCGCCACGATGTCGTTGGCCCCCTGGAGGGCGTCGGCCAGAGTCTCCACCCCCTTCTCCGGGTCCACATAGTCCCGGGCGGCCTCCTCCGGAGCCGGGCAGTCCCGGCCCTGGTCCAGCAGCAGAAGGGCCAGGGGCTCCAGGCCCTTCTCCCGGGCCACCGTGGCTCGGGTGCGGCGCTTCTGTTTATAGGGACGGTACAGGTCCTCCACCTCCGCCAGGGTGGCGGCGCTGTCGATGGCGGCGGACAGCTCGTCGGTGAGCTTCCCCTGGCCGTCGATGGCGTTTTTCACCTCCTGGCGGCGCTGGTCCAGGTTCCGCAGATAGCTCAGCCGGTCCTCCAGGGTCCGCAGGGCGGTGTCGTCCATGCTGCCGTGCAGCTCCTTGCGGTAGCGGGCGATGAAGGGGATGGTATTGCCCTGGTCCAGCAGGTCGATGACGTTCTGCACATGGGCCAGGGGCTTGTCCAGCTCCCGGGCCAGAATTTCGGCAATGGTGGGCATAAAATACTCCTTTCTTCCGGGGAAAAACCGGGACGGAGCCTGTCCGTCCCGGTTTTTTTACTTGTGATACAGGCGCTTGATCTCGTACCGGGGCTGGCAGCTGACGTGGATGCCCAGGCGCTTATAGAGCTTCTCGTCCTCCTCGGAGAGAATGACGGAGAAGTGGGCGTCGCAGCCCCGGAGGTCGTCCAGCTTCTTCAGCACCCGCTCCGCCAGGGGGTTGGTGACGGCGGAGATGGACAGGGCGATGAGCACCTCGTCGGAGTGCAGCCGGGGGTTCCGGTGGCCCAGGTGGGAAATCTTCATGTCGCTGATAGGAGCGATGATGGACGACGGCAGCAGGTCCAGCTCCTTGTCGATACCGGCCAGAGCCTTGATGGCGTTCAGCAGCAGCGCCGCCGAGGGTCCCAGCAGGGAGCTGTTCTTTCCGGTGACCACCCGGCCGTCCGGCAGGACCATGGCCCCGGCGGGGGCGGCGGTCTCCTCCGCCTTTTTCAGGCAGGCCGCCACGGCGGGACAAATATCCGGCGTGACACCGGCCTGCTGCATGATGATCTCCAGCTTGCGCACCACATCGTCGTCGCACTTGCCCCGGACCCGGTCCACCATACCGGCATAGTACCGGCGGAGGATCTCCATCCGGGAGGCCTCCTGGCATACCGCATCGTCCACAATGGCGAAGCCCGCCATGTTCACGCCCATGTCCGTGGGGGACTGATAGGGGGACGCGCCCTGGATCCGCTGGAACATGGCGTTGAGCACCGGGAAGATCTCCACATCCCGGTTGTAGTTCACGGTGGTCTTGCCGTAGGCCTCCAGGTGGAAGGGGTCGATCATGTTCACGTCGTTCAGGTCCGCCGTGGCCGCCTCATAGGCCAGGTTCACCGGGTGCTTCAAAGGCAGGTTCCAGATGGGGAACGTCTCATACTTGGCGTAGCCCGCCCGGACGCCCCGCTTGTTCTCGTGATACAGCTGGCTCAGGCAGGTGGCCATTTTGCCGCTGCCGGGGCCGGGGGCCGTTACCACCACGATGGGGCGAGTGGTTTCGATATAGTCGTTTTTGCCCAGGCCGTCGTCGGACACGATGTGGGCCACGTCCGAGGGGTATCCGGCAATGGGATAGTGGCGATAGCTCCGGACGCCCAGAGCCGTCAGCCGCTTGATGAAGGCGTCCGCCGCCGGCTGCCCGGCGTACTGGGTGATGACCACGGAGCCCACATAGAACCCCAGGCCCCGGAACACGTCCATCAGCCGCAGCACGTCCTCGTCATAGCCGATGCCCAGGTCGCCGCGGATCTTCTTCTTTTCGATGTCTCCGGCACAGATGGCCACCACGATCTCCACCTCGTCCCGGATGGAGGCCAGCATCCGGATCTTGCTGTCCGGCTGGAATCCCGGCAGCACCCGGGAGGCGTGGTAATCGTCGAACAGCTTGCCGCCGAACTCGATATACAGCTTGTCGCCGAATTGCTCCCGCCGGGCCCGGATGTGCTGGGCCTGGAGGGCCAGGTATTTGTCGTTATCAAAACCGATTTTCATATGTGCTCCCTCTTTCCGGTAATTGCTTCAACCTAACTATTATACACGACCGGGCCCGGGGAGAAAAGGCCTTTTTGCATTTTCCCCTCCGGCAAATTTGCCGGTTTTCGGGGCGGGATTTTGGGCGAAACGCGCCGTTGCGTTTTGCCCCCGGCGGGGGTATACTAAAAGGTACACCACATATGCAGGAGGATGCGGACCATGCGCTTTCAGGTTTTGCTGAAAAAGGAAAACGTTCCGGGGATGAGCTTCTTCCCCTTTTTCGAGACCAACGACATTCAGGAGGCCAAGGAATTCGCCATGCGGCTGGCCTTTGAGGAGTTCAACCTGGTGAAGGTCATGGACACCAAGCGCCAGGAGCTGGTGCGGGACTTTGACGCCGCCATCTATCGGGAGTAACGCGTATACGGACAAAAAAGAGGCGCTGCCGCGGCAGCGCCTCTTTTCAATTGGTGGATCGGGTAAATCAGAACCACAGGCCCCAGGCCAGGAAGCCCAGGCAGGCCACCACGCCGGTGAACAGCAGAACGATGACCAGATAGCCCATGATATCCCGGGCAGACAGTTTGGCAATGCCCAGAGCAGGCAGAGCCCAGAAGGGCTGGATCATGTTGGTCCACTGGTCGCCCCAGGCAATGGCCATGGCGGTGCGTCCGGCGTCGATGCCCAGGTTGGCGCCGGCGGGCATCATGATGGGACCCTGAACGGCCCACTGGCCGCCGCCGGAGGGAACGAAGAAGTTCACGATACCGGCCGCCAGGAAGGACAGCATGGGGAAGGTGATGCTGTTGGAGATGTTGACGAAGAACTGGGAGATAACGCTGGCCAGAGACACGCCCTGCTCGTTGGCAGCCACCATCATGCCCATGATACCGGCATAGAAGGGGAACTGCAGCAGGATACCGGCGGCGCCGGCGGCAGCCTCGCCGATGGCGTCCACATAGCGGCGCAGGTCACCGTGGAGCAGGATGCCCAGGAACAGGAAGATCATGTTCACGATGTTCAGGCCCAGGGTGAAGCCGTTCTGGACGAAGTAGTAAACGATGTAGGCAAACCCGGCCACCACGAGGATCACCCACAGGATCTTGGAGTGCTCGATGCGGTCAGCGGGGGTCTTGATCTCGTAGGTCTTGTCCTCCTCATCCTGCAGCAGGGTGGGGTCGATGCAGACGGTGTGGGCCTTGTCGGGATGCATGGCGTAGTTGATGAAGGGCATGGCGATCAGGATCACAACGCACATGATGATGTTCACGGGGTGGAACACGGTGGCGGTGATGGGGGCCTGATAGGTCACCTCACCGAAGGCCTTGCCGGCCACCAGGTCCAGGGGGATGGAGCCGGACAGACCCGCGTGCCAGATCACGAAGCCGGAGTAGGCGGAGGCGATCAGCAGAGGATAGTCCACGGTGGGAACGCGGCGGACCACTTCCTTGGCCAGCAGAGCGCCCACCACCAGGCCGAAGCCCCAGTTCAGCCAGCAGCAGATGGTGGAGACCATGGTGGTGATCACGATGGCCTGCATGTTGTTGTGGCACAGACCCGCCACAGCCCGCAGGGCCTTTTTGCAGGGCTTGGCGGAAGCCATGGCGGAACCGAATACCAGAACCAGGGCCATCTGCATGGAGAACGCCAGCAGGCCCCAGAAGCCCTTTGCGTCGCCCCAGGCGTTGAGCACCTTCAGCGGACCCATTCCCGTGGCAAACATGGCGCCGATGAAAACGATGATGCTCAGGATGATGGCGAACAGGAAGGCATCCGGCAGCCAGCGATTGACCACGCGAACGCAGCCGTTGGTGAATTTCTTAAACACAGACTCACTCTCCTTAATTTGGGGGCGCGGCGCACCGCGCTGTTTCGTTTTCCGGTTCGCCGCCCTATACGCAGCGGACCCGTTTGTGTTAATTCTATAACAGTCACAGAATGTTTACAATTGCCAAATCGCTGAATTTTTAACGAACATTTTGTGAAGTGTTACAGATTTCTCGGTTCTTTTATAAACCACGCTAAAATATCGCAGAAAAGCATAAAGAATCAATAAAATATAGGAGGTTTCGCATTAAGGATTTGTGCGGATTTACCGAGCGGCAGAGCAATAAAAACGGATGAGATTCTCCACTGCGGCGGACAGATTTTCCCGGCAGGAAACCCGCACTTGTTCAAAGGGCAGGGGCAGAGGATTGATGGGGAAGGCGGCGGTGAGGCCCAGCTCATAGGCCCGGGGCAGGACGGAGACGTCCACCGCCCCGGCCAGGGCCGCGCAGGGAACTCCCAGCTCCCGGGCCCGCCGGGCCACGCCGATGACGGCCTTGCCGCCCAGGCTCTGGCTGTCCAGCCTGCCCTCGCCGGTTATGATCAGATCCGCGTCCGCCGCCAGACGGGGGAAATCCGCCGCATCCAGCAGCATCTCCACCCCCGGCCGCAGCCGGGCGTTCAGCAGGGCCGCCGCCCCCGCGCCGAAGCCGCCTGCCGCGTCGCCGCCGGGCATGTCCAGCACGTCCCGGCCCGTGTCCCGGCGCAGCACCGCCGCCAGATGGGCCAGGCCCGCGTCCAGCAGCTGCACCATGTCCGGGTCCGCCCCCTTCTGGGGGCCGAACACGGCGGCAGCACCCCGGGGGCCGCACAGGGGGTTGTCCACATCGCACAGTACCGTCACCGGCGGCAGCGGCTCCAGGTTTTCGGCGGAAATGCGGTGGATATCCCCCAGTGTGCCGCCGGTGGGGACAAAGGTCCGGCCCCGGCGGTCGTAAAATTCCACGCCCAGGGCTGCGGCGCCGCCGCTGCCGCCGTCGTTGGTGGCGCTGCCGCCCAGGCCCAGCAGCAGACGCCGGGCCCCGTGGCGGGCGGCGTGCAGCAGCAGCTGGCCCACGCCGTAGGTGGTGGCGTCCGCCGGGTGCAGGTCCGTTCCGGCCAGAGGCAGTCCCGCGGCGGCCGCCAGCTCCACAACGGCGGTGCCGTCAGGCAGCAGGCCGTAAAACCCCGGCGCCGTGCCGCCATAGGGGCCCGTGCAGGGGCATTCGATCCGCTGGCCGCCGCAGGCCGCCAGAAACGCCTCCACCGTACCCTCGCCGCCGTCGGCCAGGGGGATGGAGAGCACCTGTGCCCCGGGATCCGCCCGCCCGATGGCCTCCCGGGCCACGGCGCAGAAGTCCCGGGCGGACAGGGTGCCCTTGAAGGAATCGGGGATGAGAATGTATTTGTGCATATTGCACCTCCCGGTGTAGCTTGTTGTCCATAGGATACTCCATCGGGGGAAAAATAACAAGAGGGCACGGCCCAGCCGCGCCCTCCTGGGGGTGTCCTCCCAATTGTACCATTTTCGGCGGCAATCCGCCCCCTCCCCCGGGCCGCCGAGGGCAGCGGGCCCTACGGACTTGGCTCTCCCTTTGGGAGAGCTGTCGGCGCAGCCGACTGAGAGGACCCGCGTCCCCCCGCCTTTTGTTCACCGGATCTCGATGGCCCCTACCGGGCAGCTGTCCGCCGCCTCCTGGGCCGCCAGCCGGCACTCCTCCGGCACCGGGCCGCTGATGGCCCGGGCGGGTTCCCCGGGGTCCAGGGTAAACACGTCCGGGCACACCGCCGGACACAGCCCGCACTGGATGCACGTTTTCGCGTGGACCATAGCCTGCATATTCCGCCCCTCCTTTCCGTTGATCTGCCCATAGTCTGCCCCGTTTCCCGGGGAATTATCGCCTGCTGCCTTGCTCGGGGCAACAAATCATGCTATACTGGCCTCATGTGTATAAAAAGGAGTGCATTTCCATGTCTGATACCATCGCCGCCATTGCCACGGCTCCGGGGCCGTCGGCCATTGGCGTGGTGCGCCTGTCCGGGCCGGACACCTGCGCCGTGCTGGACCGGGTGTTCCGCCCGAAAAACGGCCGCCCCATGTCCCGGCAGGAGCCCCGCCGCCTGGTGCTGGGGGACGTGCTGGACCGGGACGGCCAGGTCATCGACAGCGCCCTGGCGGTGCTGTTCCCCGGCCCCGGCAGCTACACCGGCCAGGACTGCGGCGAGCTGCAGTGCCACGGAAGCCCGGTGGTGCTGGACGCGGCCCTGGCCGCCATGCTTGCCGCCGGAGCCCGCCAGGCCAAGGGCGGCGAGTTCACCCGCCGGGCCTTTCTCAACGGCCGCATGGACCTTTTGCAGGCGGAGGCCGTGGCGGACCTGATCGACGCCGAGACCGCCCAGGCCGCCCACAACGCCGTGGGCCAGCTGGAGGGGGTCCTCAGCCGCACCGTGGCGGAGATCTACGACGGCCTGATGGCCATTGTCTCCCGGTTTTACGCCGTGGTGGACTATCCCGACGAGGACATCGGCGACCTCCAGCGGGAGGACATGCTGGATACCCTCCGCCGCGCCGAAAACCGGCTGGAGGAGCTGCTGGCCACCTTCTCCCGGGGAAAGCTCCTGAAATTAGGGGTCCCCACGGTGATCCTGGGCCGCCCCAACGTGGGCAAGTCCTCCCTGCTCAACGCCCTGCTGGGCTATGACCGGGCCATCGTCACCGACGTGGCCGGAACCACCCGGGACACGGTGGAGGAAAAGGTCCGGGTGGGCCATGTGCTGCTGCGCCTGTGCGACACGGCGGGCATCCACCAGACGGAGGACGCCGTGGAGAAGATCGGCGTGGAGCGGGCCCGGGCCGCCGCCCGCCAGGCCTCCCTGGCCCTGCTGGTGCTGGACGGCTCCACCCCCCTGACCGACGCCGACCGGGAGGCCATGGACCTGGCCCGGCAGGCGCCCAACCTGCTGGTGGCGGTGAACAAATCCGACCTGCCCCGGGCGGTGGACATCGGCCGCCTGGCCGACGAGTTCGACAACGTGGTGTCCCTGTCCGCCCGCAGCGGCGAGGGGGTGTCCGTCCTGTGCGACGCCATCGGAGCCATGTACCCCGCCGGGGAGGGCCGCCCCGGGGAGCTGCTGACCAATGCCCGCCAGGCCGACGCCGTGTCCCGGGCTCTGGCCTCCGTCCGCAGCGCCCGCAGCGCCCTGCGCATCGGCATGACCCCGGACGTGGTGCTCACCGACGCCGAGGCCGCCCTGGAGGCTCTGGGGGAGCTGAACGGAAAACACATCCGGGACGACCTGATCCAGACCATTTTCTCCCGCTTCTGCGTGGGAAAATAAAAAGACGCAAAAACGCCGGGACAGGGCTTTCCGTCCCGGCCTGTCCCGGGGAAAAATCGGGACAAAACCCGGCTTTTGCGGGACGTCCCGCCTGAAACCGGGACAGCTTTTGGGGAGGTTTTATGGACATGAGTGAGGCAAAGAAAAAGGACCAGCTGCCCGCCTGCCCAGTGGAGACCACGCTGACCTTGATCGGCGACAAGTGGAAGGTGCTGATCCTCCGGGACCTGATGCCGGGCACCAAGCACTTCGGCGAGCTGAGAAAATCTGTGGGTGATGTGTCCCAGAAGGTGCTCGCCGCCCAGCTGCGGGACATGGAGAAAAGCGGCCTGGTCCACCGGGAGGTCTATGCCGAGGTGCCGCCCCGGGTGGAGTATTCCCTGACCCTGCTGGGCCGGAGCCTGAAGCCCATTCTGGACTCCATGTGGGCCTGGGGCGAGGGATACAAGGCATCCCTGGAATGAAAAACCGCCATGAAGCGCTTGAAAAAAGAAGCGCTTCACGGCGGTTTTTGTTATTTTTTCAGCAGAACATAGGTGACGCCCCGGTTTTCGGCGTCCAGATCCCGGTCCTGCCGCAGCCGGGGGCACAGGGCCAGCCACCGGCGGGCCTCCTGGTTGAAGATGCTGAACTCCTCCCCGGGCAGAAAGCACAGCTCCTGCTGCCGCAGCCAGGTGCGGCAGGCGGTGCGCAGCCGCCCGCCCTTGCCGGAGGAGCCGTAGCCATGGATCAGCTTCATGGCCGGGGTCCCCATTTTCCGGGCGGCCTCCACCTCCGCCGCCAGGCGGCGGATGGCTTCCGCGGCGTCAGGCCGCCCCAGCTCCAGATTCAGCTCCCGCACGGGTCTGTCCATGGTTCTCCTCCTATCAGTGCAGCGAAATAGGCAAACAGGGCCTCTGCCCCGGGGGCGTCCGCCCGGCGCAGGCCATAGCTCTGGCGCTCCGGGTGCCACTGGACCCCCAGCACCGGCAGCTGCCGGTGAACCGCCGCCTCCACCACGCCGTCCGGGGACCACTGCACCGCCTGTAAGGGCGGGGCCAGGCGGTCCACCGCCTGGTGGTGGCAGCTGGTGACGGCGGGAGCTTCCCCCAGCAGACGGGCCATCAGCCCCTCCGCCCGGGTGGGGTGCACCAGATCGCCCCGGGGCAGCTGGTGGCCGGGGATATCCCGCAGGGTCCCGCCCCAGTGGACGTTCAGGGCCTGGAGTCCCCGGCAGATCCCCAGAATGGGCCGCCGGGACCGGGCAAAGGAGTCGATCAGAAAGGACTCCGTTCCCGGAAGGGGGCCCCGGATGTCCCCGCCGCCGGGCAGCAGCAGTCCCCCGCAGTCCAGACTGCGGTACAGGTCCCGGCACAGGACTACCCGGACCCCGGCGCTCTCCAGTGCCGCCAGATAGTTTTCATATTGACCCGGCACACCGTACAGATAAACAGCAGGCTTCATAGCGTTCCCCTCCCCTGTCTATTATGCGGCGGCGGGGAAAATTATGCCGGGACGGCGGACAAAACAATAAATCCGAACCCACGGCCAATCGGCAAAGGGTTCGGATTCTATTGTGTTGGTGGACCTGAAGGGATTCGAACCCTCGACCTCTCGGATGCGAACGAATTAAAAGCTCTGATTTGTATTGATTTTCAAACATTTCCAGCGCTTTCGGCTGGAATGCAAATGGTCTTGTGACCTCTTTTGCCCACTTTCTCCATGTGTCCCGGAAGCGTCTGTGGTATGTGTTGTGGTCATGAGAAAGCAGGAGGAAGAACATCCGGCAGCCGTGCGTTTATCATAGCCCAAAAGAGAGAAAGCGTCAACGATTTTCTTGACTGTTAGCAGAGCAGACGGTGGGATGCCATAATCAAAGAGTAAGGGCAGACGAATAATTTGAGAGCGCAAGTACTATCAAAATAGTATTTGCGCTCTCAAATATTTTGGGGCACAGGATATAAGTCTGCGGGGCAGCAATGCCTTTTTTGTATCAACCACAATGCTTATATATCGAGCAGCAATCAATTAAAGTGAACAGCAGATTCAACTTACCATGCTTTTTAGGTGTATAACATCGCTGTAAATACAGGAAAAGTGGTCGGCTGTCATGAGCGGCCGACCACCTTCTATGTCAGAACAATTCCACGATAATATCTGCGCATTTATCAATTCGCAGCGCACCGCTGTCCAGCGTCAGGTGGTAATTCTGAGCGTGTCCCCACTTCATGTTGGTGTAGAAGCGGTGATAGGCGGCCCGGCGTTTATCCTTATCCCGCAGGCGTTCCTCCGGGGACTGCTCCCGTTCACCGTACACTTTGACGATGCGCTTAGCCCGGAACTTCATATCTGCGTGGATAAAGACCTTCAGGCAGTCCGCCTTGTCCTGCAAAATATAGTTGGCACAGCGGCCAACAATGACGCATGGGCTTTTTTCCGCCAGTTCGATAATAACCTTGCTCTGGTGCTCCCACAGGATGTCCTCGTTGGTGGGGCCAAACATTCGGTTGGAGAAAGCTGCCGATAGGAAGCTCCCCGGTGCGTACTCTCCCGCTTCTTTTACATAGTCCGGTGCAAAGCCTGATTCCTTTGCCATTTCCTGAATGATCTCCGCGTCATAGTACGGAATACCCAGCTTTTCCGCAGCCTTTTTGCCGATGGTGCGTCCGCCGCTGCCAAACTCACGGCTGATGGTAATGACTCTGCTTTTCATACTTTCTGCACTCCTTCTGTATGCAATTCCCGATAGGTTTTCACGATGATGACTGCTGAGATGATAAAGGTCAGAATATCCGATACCGGCATGGAATACAGTACGCCGTCCAAGCCGAAGAACACCGGCAGCAACAGGGCAAAGCCAACACCGAACACCACCTCGCGGAACATGGACAGCAGCGTGGAAGCAAGCGCCTTGCCCACTGCCTGCAGGAAGATAAAGCACGCCTTGTTGACGCAGGCCAGCACCATCATGCAAAGATAGGTGCGGAACGCCTTAATAGCAAAGTCCGTATAATAGCTGCTCTCATTGGCAGCACCGAAAATGGCGATGAGTTGCCGGGGAAAGCCCTCCGCCAGCACCAGTGCCACCGCGCCCACCAGTGCTTCGGCAATCAGCAGCTTAGTGAACAACTCCCGAACACGCAGCTTCTTCTCCGCACCCATGTTATAGCCCACAATGGGAATGCAGCCTGCCGCCATGCCCACCACGATGGAAATGACGATCTGGAAGAACTTCATCACAATACCGACCACAGCCATGGGGATCTGCGCGTATTGTGCCTGTCCAAACACAGCATCCATCGCTCCATATTTGCGGAGCATATTGTTGATAGCCGCCATGGCCGCCACCAGACTGATCTGCGAAAAAAACTGGTGATACCCAGCGTCAGCATCCGTCCACAGACACTTCCACGCAGGGCATAATCGCCGGGTGCAGGCTTAATGATTTTCATGTTCAGCAGATACCACACAGCAAGGAACGCTGTTGCCACCTGACCGATGACCGTGGCAACGGCTGCGCCCATCATGCCCCATTTGAAGATAAAGATGAAGATGAGGTCAAGAATAATGTTGATCACAGCACCCGCCAGCGTGGAGATCATGGCAAACTTGGGATTTCCGTCTGCACGAATGATGGGGTTCATCGCCTGACCAAACATATAGAACGGGATGCCCAGCGTGATATAGAAGAAATACTCCTGAGAGTGGTGGAAGGTTTCTTCGTTGACTGTGCCGCCGAACATGGCGATGATGCTGTCCGCAAAAATGAGGTAGACTGCCGTTAAAACAAGACTGCTGGCAACCGATAACACAACAGCGTTGCCAACGCTGAGCTTTGCTTTCTCCATCTCATTTCTGCCCAGCGCCATGCTGACAAAGGCACAGCAGCCGTCGCCTACCATAACGGCGATGGCCAACGCTACGACGGTCAGCGGGAAAACCACAGTGTTGGCTGCGTTGCCGTAAGAGCCGAGGTAATTGGCGTTGGCAATAAAGATCTGGTCCACGATGTTGTAGAGCGCCCCCACCAGCAGGGAGATGATGCAGGGAACGGCATACTGCCCCATGAGCTTTCCGATATGCTCCGTCCCCAAAAACTGATTTCCTGTATCCATTCCATTCACCTTTCTTTTCAAAAAAAGAAATGCGCAAGCCCATGAAAACCCGGACTTACGCATTTCTGCTACACGATTTGCTGATGAACTTTTCCCCATTTCCGCAAAAAGACGTGCGGCGTTTCTGCAACCGGATTTACGCAGAAACGCCACACATTGTATGTGTATTATATCGGATTTGACGGAAGATTTCAAATGTTTTTTGAAAGTTCTCAGGTAAAAGGTGTCCGTATTTGCTCTGATGGTCAGGCATCAAAAGATCAGCAGCCCGATGTGATAGACAACAGGCGACCAGCAGAGCCCCAAGGGTATAGAACACGCCAATCTTTGCAGTCCATCTGACCGAGTGCGTTTCTCTCGCGGTAGCGGCCAAGGCGCTGACACAGGGCATATTAAAGCTGATGGCAAAGGCACTGCTGCGCATCCTTGACGATACGCGAACAGCCTCGATTATAGAAACGCTTAAAAAAGAGAAGGAATAAAGGGTATGCTTCCAATATGTATCTTAAGCATTGAAGACGAAAGTGACCGGGAGTTTATGACCAGGGTCTATACCCGGTATCAGTGGCTGATGTACGACACCATAAAGCAGGTGATAGGCGACCACTGGTCTGCGGAGGATGTTGTACAGAACACATTAATAAGGCTGATAAACAAGATTGAAAAGCTAAAGACTTTGGACGAGCGGCACATGGTAAATTATATCATCACCGCTTGCAAGCACACAGCGTATAACGAGGTGCGCAACGCTTTTTGTGTTCTTCGCGATATTCCTTGAACACCTCATCGCCCCATTTGCGCTGTGTCCCTGTGTGGATAACTTCTTCCCGTTTAATATTGCGGATTTTCAAACATGATGATGTTTCTTTTGTTATATTTCACCGGAATCACAGCAAGGACAAGCACCGTACACTCGGCAATGCCGTAGGTGTACCGGATGATGCTCTTGCCAACCAATATGGGCAGTTCTCGGAGGGTGGCGCATTGAAGGACAACATACGGCGGATGCAAGCGTGCTGCCATTTATATTTTGTACCAGTTTGAACCTCTAAGCAGTTGGATGGTGAACCGTCTATCTTGGACCTTGCGAACCGGGTATCAAATATAACGCCGTTGTGAGCGACTGCATTTCTCAATTCTTTAATCGCAAATATTATTTTCTTTGTTAAAAACGCATCGGAATCTACAGGTTGATGCGGGCATGAAAAAGTCCGGCTACGGATGGCAGTCGGACTTTTGAAAGATGGCTTCAATTGCTTTTGCCCAGCAGCCGCTCACTTAGAAACCGCCGCAGTTTATAGCGAAATTGACATTTACTTTTCTTTGTGCTGCATCCGCCACAGAGTAGAGCGGCTCACGCCGAGTTGGATCGCCGCCTGACTTTGATTGCCGTGGACTCGGCGCAGGGCGATCTCTACCAGTTCGCGGGTCATCTCCTCCAGCGTACGATTTGTGTCAAATGTCGGAGCCTTGGCCGTAGGCTGAGGGGACTCTAACAACAATTGCTGTCGGACGCTTTCGGCGGAAATATAGGATCGCTCCGCCGTCAGCGTCAGCTGTCGTATGACGCGTTTTAACTGGTCCATATTTCCGGGCCACGGATAGCTTTGCAGAAGCTCCATCGCCTCCGGAACAAAACCGATGACTTGATGGGCGCTTTCGGCATTAAACTCGTTGAGATACAGGCTGCACAGAGCCGGGATTTCAAAGACGCGTTCCCGCAGAGGAGGCATTCGCAGCGTCAGACAGGAGCATTGCTGGCGCAGAACCCGACAGATGGGACAGTCCTCAGCTTGAGGAGTATCTGTAACGACCGAAAACAGAAATCGATTGTTTCCTCCCGACAGGATATGCCGCGCCAGAGAGTCCGCCTGTTCCTTCGTAAGACAGTTGCAGTTTTTAAAATAGAAGGTGCATCCGGCATCGTATAGCGGAGAGTCCGTTCGCGTTAGAAAACTCTTCCAGAATTTGCTGTCCGCCCGGTCGCAATCCACCACGCAAAGGGGGTGGTCACGATGCAGACCGTTGGCATACAGAACATTTGCGGCCCGATCCTTGTGTGTGCTGATCTCGCCAAGGATCAGCACAGGAGAATGGGATACTGCATAGCGCTGCAGATTTTGGTGAAGGGCGGAGTTGATGTACTTCTTGAAATACTGCTGCGAAATATCTTCGCAGCTGAAAAAGCTTACGACCTCACTGCGGGTCATGTCCTCCGGCAGGGGCTCGGCCTGCAGAAAGAAATAGGAGGAACCCTCCAGAAATACTCGCTGACAGGAAATCTTCCACGGCTGTTCCTGAATTCGCCGTATTTGCACGCCGCCCTCCGCGCCGTCCGCTTGTGCGGCGATTTTTTGCATCATCTTCCGCAGTCGGGGCTTTCGGGCAAGAGAGGGACTCTCCCAAAATGCCGTTAGGTCCTCCTGCAGAACAGCCAGCTCCCATTGATGCTGACGGGCCTGACGCTCCAGCAGTGCGTCCCGGACACGAACTGCGGTCATCAGATGATGCAGCTGCAGCGCTTGACGGATCGAGTTTTCCAGACTTTCCACGCCGGAGGTAATCAGAATAGCGTCCAGTGAATGCTGCTTGGCATACTGCGTCGTCACCATATCACCTATGATCAGGGTGACGCCTTGCTGAATCAGCTCATCTACCGTTTTTTCCAGCGTATCTCCCTGCGAGATCGAGTAAATCGGCACTTCATATTGCAGCACGCTGCACAGGAGCGTTGCCATACGGGCAATGTTGGGATAGGCGACCAGGGCATAGCGGCCGGTGTAATTTTCCGCCAGCTTTAAGGCGGACAGCACATCATAGCTGGATAGCTGGATCTCCACCACGGGAATGGAAACAACGGACCGCAGCACTTCCGCCGTGCCGCCGCGGGAGATGACGATATCAAACTCTTCCTCATCGATTTCCTGCACCAGACGCGCACCCTCGCCGAGGTCGCCGACCATCACCGTCAGGCGGACCTCCGGCCTGTCCTTGCAGATAAACAGCAGAATGTTCTTCATGCTCTCGTAGGGCGCTATGACCAGGATCCTGCATGGGATCATGCGATTCACCACCTGTCTTATTTTGAAACATATTTTTCTTGTTGCCGAATTTATTTTACACCAATTATCAAAGCGTTGCAATATGAAACTTACTTTTTTGATTTCACCATTGATTTGATCGAACCGCTGTGATAAAAAAAGGACAGAAAGTAAAAATACGGGGCGCAGACCCCAAGGGAGGTATATATGGAGATCAAAGGTATCATTGCCGCCATGGCTACCGCCATGTACGAGGATGGAAGCATCAATGAGTCCGAGATCCGCAATCAGGTGAACCGGCATATTCGAGCCGGGGTAGACGGCATCTTCTGCCTGGGTACCAACGGAGAGTTCTATATCCTCAGTACGGAGGAGAAAAAGCGGGTCATGCGCATCTGTGTGGATGAGGCACGAGGACGGGTACCTGTCTATGCAGGGACCGGCTGTGTGGGCACGCAGGATACCATTGATCTGTCGCTGGCGGCGCAGGAGATCGGCGTAGATGTGCTGTCCGTTATCACGCCGTATTTCGCAGCGCTGAATCAAGAGGAGCTGTACCGTCACTATGCAGATATTGCCGCCGCGGTGACCCTGCCTATCGTGATGTACAACATCCCCATGCGCACCGGCTGTGCCATTGAGCCGGAAACGGTATCCCGGCTGGCGAAGGACTTTTCTAATATCCGGGGCGTAAAAGACTCCAGCGGAAAGTTTGAAAATATTCTGGCATACATACACGGCACAGATCCGGAGCATTTCTCCGTCCTTTCCGGCAACGATGCGCTGATTCTGAAAACGCTGCAAAATGGAGGTAAGGGCGGAATTACCGCAGTTGCCAATATTCTGCCGGAAATGATGGTGAGTATCTATCAGAATTGGAAGAAGGGCGACATGGTTGCCGCTGAAGCTGCCCAGCAGGGTATTCAGCCCATCCGTGACTGCTTCAAGTACGGCAACCCCAACTCTATTGTTAAGCGGGCAGCCAACCTGATCGGACAGCCTCTGGGTCCATGCCGCAAGCCGTTTGGAATGGTGAGCGAGGAGACGGATAGAGTCATTCTGGATACCATTGACCGATACTATTCGGTCTACAAGCGCTGACAAGGAGGTGCGGAGATATGATTAGTCTGAAGTTGCCTGTGTGTACCCACTTAGGGGAGGGCAGTGTGAAAGTTGTCCCGGAGATTATTCGCCGGGAGAACGCGAAAAAGGTTGTCGTGTTCACCGATCAGGGTGTGCGGCAGTCCGGCGTATGCGATGTGCTGCTTCGTGAGCTGGCAGATATTTCCTATGCGGTGCTGGACGATATACCGCGGGAGCCGAGCTACCTGGATGTAGAGAAAATCGCCGGGCAGCTGGAGGCAATGGCGTGCGATTTGATCGTAGCGATCGGCGGCGGCAGTGTGATGGACACAGCTAAGCTATGTTCCATTCTCAAGGGCGCCCCCTATACCATCCGAGATCTGCTGCAAGACCCTGCACAGGGGCGCAAGCAAGTAAAGACGGTGTTCCTGCCCACCACCTGCGGCACCGGGTCTGAGGCCACCTGCAACGCCATTGTGGCCATCCCGGAGGAGAGTGTGAAAAAGGGCATCGTCAACGATGCCATGATCCCGGACTATGCGGTTTTGGATCCGCTGACGATCCGCCATCTGCCGAAATCCATTGTGGCAGCTACTGGTGTAGACGCGCTGGCACATGTAGTGGAGTGCTACACCTCGCTGAAGGCTACAGATTTCAGCAATATGTTTGCCATGACCGGCGCCAAGCTGATTTTCAAAAACCTGGTACGCGCCTATGAGGACCCGGACGATATGGAGGCCAAGACTGCCATGATGCTGGGTGCATTTTACGGAGGCGTGGCTATTACCGCCAGCGGCACCACCGCCGTGCATGCACTGAGCTATCCGCTGGGCGGCAAATTCCATATTGCCCACGGCGTATCCAATGCCATTCTGTTTGCGCCGGTGATGCGCTGCAACCGTCCCGCCTGCGAAAAGGAGTTGGCGCAGTTGTGTGACGCGGTGTATCCCGAATGCCATGAGCAAAGTGCTGAGGAAAGATCTCTGCGTATCATTACTGCCATCGAGGAGGTTATCCGCCGCACGGATATCCCCACGGATCTCAAGCCCTACGGTGTGCAGCCGTCGGACATTGATTTCCTGGTCACCTCCGGCAGCCAGCAGCGGCGCCTGCTGGACAACAACCGCAAGGAACTGACGCTGGAGGAGATCCGGGCTATTTATCAAAGCGTCCTGTAAGGGCTGCAAAAGAATCACAAGGAGGCGTTAAGCATATGAACCGTCCGATTTTGGGGATCACCATGGGAGATCCCGCCGGCTGCGGTCCTGAGATCACCGTCCGGGCTTTGTCCGACGCCACGGTGTACCAACGGTGCCGGCCGTTGGTGATAGGCGACATCAAGTGCATCCGCGACGCGCTGCGGGTGACGAACCTGTCGGAGCTGAAGCTTCATCAGGTGGATAGACCCAGCCAGGGGCTATATGAATTCGGTACCATAGATGTGCTGCATCTGGAGCTGGTGGACTGGGACAGGTTTTCCTATGGTAAGGTAGATCCCATGTGTGGAAATGCTGCTTTTCAGTGTGTGAAAAAGGTCATCGAGCTGGCTATGGCGGGAGAGGTAGACGCTACCGTTACGAACGCACTGAACAAGGAGGCCATGAATCTTGCCGGACATCATTTCAACGGGCATACTGAGATCTATGCCCATTACACCGGGACGGACAAGTACACCATGATGCTGGCACACGATGACCTGCGGGTGGTACATGTGTCCACCCATGTATCTCTGCGGCAGGCCTGTGACCTGGTAAAAAAGGAGCGGGTGCTGGATGTCATCCGCATTGCCCACAAGGCATGCCTGGAGTTGGGTATCGCAGCGCCCAAGGTGGGCGTATGCGGTCTGAATCCCCATGCAGGGGAGGACGGCATGTTCGGGCGGGAGGAAATCGAGGAGATTGCTCCTGCTATTGAACTGGCCAAGGCCGAGGGTATTCAAGCCCTGGGGCCCCTCCCGCCGGACACCGCCTTTTCCAAGGCGTTGGGCGGCTGGTATGATATCGTGGTCTGTATGTACCACGATCAGGGGCATATTCCTTTGAAGGTCGTGGGCTTTGTATATAACAAAGATCTGGGCCGCTGGGATGCGGTGGCAGGTGTGAATGTAACATTGGGCTTGCCCATTATCAGGGCCAGTGTGGACCACGGAACCGCTTTTGGACACGCCGGAACCGGCGTTGCAAATGAACTGAGTCTTGTAAATGCTATGGATTACGCCATCCGTATGGCAAATGCCAAAAAAAATGTATCCGCCGTAAAGTGAGGGGCCTATATGTATTTCATCATCGCCGATGATCTGACCGGCGCAACCGATACAGGAATTCAATTCCAAAAGCGTGGTATTGCCACCACGGTTCTGGTGGAGCCGCCGAAGGAAACATGGCCCTGTCTTGGCGAGAACACTGCGTTGTCCATCAATGCAAGCTCCCGGGAGCTGTGCCCACAGGAGGCGGCGGTCCGCACACGGGAAGTTCTTCAACATATGGTCCTGTGCGATCAAGATACACTCTTTAAGAAGGTCGACTCGCTTATGCGGGGAAACCCCGTGGAGGAGTTGGAGGCATCGCTGGAGGCTGCCGGCCGCCGGATCGCGTTGGCGGCGCCCAGCTTCCCGAGGATGGGCCGTACCGTAGACGGAGGCGTACTCCATCTGCCGGATGGCTCTGCTAAAGACCTGCTGACCTTGTTCAAGAACCATGCACACATGACGGTTTGCCACATCCCACTGGCACGCCTGCGGACAGAGGGGGCGGGTCTGGCTTCCACCCTCGTCCGGAGGGAGGCACCGCTTCTGTGCTTGATCGATGCTGTGACAGAGGCGGATCTGTCGCTGGTGGCGGAGATCGGGCAGGCGCTGGATGCGCCTCCTGTGTACTGCGGCAGCGCGGCGCTGGCAGAGGCGCTGCCGGTTAGAGGCGGGCTGTCCAATGTACCGTGCCGCCCGACTGCCAAGCGCGTTTTAGTTGTTACCGGCTCCCGGAAGAAGGAGACAGCGGCACAAGTTCGGCGCTTGGAGGCTGTCTGCGGACTACACAAGGTTTTATTGAATTCCGAGTGCCTACTGCACGGACCTGCTCCTGCGGAGATTTCACGAGCTGCACAGAGACTATCAGAGCTGCTGCGGCAGGAGTGCGGTGCGATACTGGCCTTTGACAGCTTGTTTTGCAGCCAGACCGGATTCGCGGATGACGATGTTGCCGTACGGCAGGCGGGTAAGAGTCTGGCCTCCAGACTGGGTGAGGTACTGAACTGTATCGACCGCACGCTGTATGATGGACTGATCTTAGTTGGCGGTGACACCGCCGTGGCGGTGTGCCGCAGCTTGCATACCACGCAGCTCCTGCTTTTGGAGGAGGTGCAGAGCGGAACTCCTGCCGGACTGTTGGCTGACGGTCCGCTCCGGGGGATACCGGTCGTCACAAAATCTGGTGCATTCGGGGATGAAGATACCCTGCTGCACGCGTGGAAATATATCAGGAGAGAAGGCGAATAAGGAGGAGATCACACAAGAATAACAGTGCACATGTCCTAAAAATCAAAAAAAGAAGGAAGGAATCACTATGGCAACCCTCGAAAGTAAAAAAGCCGCTACCCTGGGAAAGAGATCTATTATCGGTATGATTATTGGCCTGGCGCTGGGCGCGATCCTGTGCTTTGTCCCGAACGGCTATATCCGTGATGATATCGTCATCAATACCATACTGAACATTGTCGGTAACGGATATCTGAATCTGATCAAGATGACCATCATCCCCTTTGTTTTTGCATCCCTGGTCATGGGCATCTCCAGTGCTACCGATGTCAAGCAGGTGGGGCGTATCGGCGGCAAGATCCTGATCATCTATGTAGCTACCACAGTGATCGCTTCCGCCTTTGGTATTTTGGGCGGTATGATCCTCAAGCCCGGCGTAGGCGTGGACCTCGGCTCTTTTGACCTGTCCAACACCTACGAGAATGTCAACACCTCTTTTGCCAGCGTTATCCTTGACTTTATCCCCACGAATATCGTGGAGTCCTTTGCGAAGGGTAAAATGATCCACATTGTGGTCTTTGCCGTGTTCTTTGGCATTGCCCTGAGCCTTATCGGCGAAAAAGCTGCGGCGGTGAAGTCCTTCAATGAGTCTCTGGCAAATACCATGTTGAAGATCGTCAATATCGTCATGCAGCTGACCCCCTACGGTGTGTGCGCCCTGATGGCTAAGACCGTTGCCAATCTGGGCTTCACAATCATTGTGACGCTGGCCAAGTACTGCGCCTCTGAGATCTTCCTGCTCTTCCTGTTCGGTCTGCTCGTCTATGGTCTGATGCTGAAGATCTTTACCGGCTTGAGCTATGGCCGCTTCCTCAAGAAGTACAGCCGTATTGCGCTGGTGCCTTTCTCCACCTCCTCCTCCAACGCAACCCTGCCTTATTCCATTGAGTTCTGCCGCAGCATCGGCGTTTCCGAGAAGGTGGCGTCCTTCACCCTGCCTCTGGGTGCCACGCTGAACATGGACGGCAGCGCCATCATGCAGGGCATGACCGCTGTGTTCGTGGCGCAGCTGTACAACATTGACCTGACCTGGCCCATGATCGTTACCATCGTGATCGCCGCTACCCTTGGCACCATCGGCTCCCCCGGTATGCCCGGCGTGGTCATGGTCACGCTGACCGTGGTGCTCCAGTCCGTGGGCTTCCCGCTGGAGGCAATCGCCATCATTGTGGCCATCGACAAGTTCCCCGACATGTTCAAGACTGTACTGAATGTGCTGGGCGACTCTGTGGATACCGTGATCGTTGCCAAGTCCGAGGGCGAATTTGACGCGGATGTGTTCAACGGTCGGAAGGAAGCGGATGTCAATGTGGGCGAATGATCCCGCGAAACCTTTTCACTTTATATGTAAGGAGTATCCGTTATGGTTATCAGTAGTAAGTTTCTGGATGCACTGACCCCCTCATCCATTCGAAGCATTACGGCCAAGATCCGCGACAAGGCAAAAGACGGCATTCAGGTAGTGTCCTTTGCCGGTGGTCTGCCCAGCAAGGAGTTTTTCCCGCTGGAGGATCTGCGCCGCATCACCGACCGGGTTTTTGACGAGGAGGGCGGCGAGGCTATTCAATATGCCGCCTCTGACGGCTACGATCCCCTGCGTCAGTATCTGGTGGAGTTTATGAAGCGCTATCAGGTCAACAATATCGACTACAAAAATATCCTCATCACCAGTGGTGCCCAGCAGGGTTTAGCTTACCTCTCTAAAGGCATGATCGAGCCGGGGTCCGTGGTCATCGTGGAAAATCCGTCCTACCCGGGTGCGCTGGACACCTTCCGTTCCTACGGTGCGGAGATCGTGGGCGTCAGCATGGATGATGATGGTATGAAGATGGATGAGCTGGAGCAGGTGCTGCAGCAGCACAAAAAGGTGGCGTTCATCTACACCATTGCGGATTTTCAGAATCCCACCGGGCGCTGCATGTCCATTGAACGGCGCAAAAAGCTGGTAGAACTGGCAGAAAAGTACGACACCTTCGTTGTGGAGGATGGTCCGTACAGCCTGATCTCCTTTGATGGGCAGGTCATGCCGGCTATCAAGAGCTTTGATACATATGGACGGGTCATCTATTCCGGGTCAACCTCCAAGACCATTGCTCCGGGACTCCGCATAGGTTGGCTGATTGCCGATCATGAGAGCATTACCAAGCTGGTATATCTGAAAATGCGGGATGATCTGCAGGTGAACAACATTGCCCAGCGTCAGGTGTACCACTACATGAAGGATTGCGATTTTGACGGCCATCTGAAAACGGTGATCGATGTGTATCGCCGTCGGCGGGATGTGATGGCAGAGGCTGTCCGCGCCAGCTTCCCGGAGGGCACACGGGTGATTCTGCCCGGCGGCGGTCTGTTCATGTGGGTGGATCTGCCCGAAGGCACAGATGCGTTGGAGATGTTTGACTTTGTCTTTCAAAAAAATATCGCTTATGTGCCCGGCCAGTTTTTCTGCTGCGATGGAAGCGGCAAGAATGCCATGCGGCTGAACTTTTCCACCACAGGAGAAGAGGATATTGCCCGCTGCATCCCCATTCTCGGTGAAATGATAAAGCAATATATGAAAAAATGATCTTACGCAAATAAGCGATGCTGCTTTGCTGCTGCGAAAAATCTCCGTGATTCCGGATCGCGCGTGAAGTATATGTTTATCAGAGGGGGCGAACCTATATAGGTTCGCCCCCCATGCTGTTGCCTACAAAAGAGAACCCCCGACTTTGCCGGGGGAGAAAATGGCCTGTGGCAAGGGGCAAAGTAGGCAAGAAAAAGTCTCCGAGTTAAAGAAAAGTTGAGGTTTGCCGACCAAAACTTACAAAAACAAGGAGACTAATTCATGACAAGTAATAAAGCCACCGACAGACAAAAGGCTTCCGGTGATGGTGATAGCCCGTTCACGGGCGGTAGGGCAAAGAATGCAAGCGAAATAAAATTCAGTGTCCCTTGAGGGACTTGCCAGTAATAGGCACTTATAGGGCCTGATCAAACTTCCGGCTTAGCCGGAGGTTTTGATTTTTCCTAAGACTCCTTCAGCCAGCGGGAGAAATCCTCCGGTGTGATCGTGCCGTTGTCGCAATCCTCTTTTTTCTTTCTGGCTTCCTCGCTCCAGGCGTAGAACGCGCTCTTGGTCAGCCTGCCGGCGTTGATGCGGGCGAAACGCTTTTTGTACTCTCTGCGATATTCCTTGAACACCTCGTCGCCCTGCTTGCGCTGTGTCCATGTGTTGATGGCCCCGATCTCCCGGCAGGTGCGGCCCTTGCTGTCGCAGACCCGGTCGCAGTACTCCGTGCTGGCCTTGCCCGTCACAGCGAAGTAGCGCAGGCAGTTCTTGCATACCCGCATCCTCACCTCACGCTTCACGCACTCCCGTATATGGTGGTCGATGAGGTCATAGATGTCCTTGGGATATAGCACCTCAGCAAAGATCCGTCTGTCGATGACCTCGAAGTTGACAGTCTGTGGCTGGAACTGGAAAGTGTACAACGTGTCGTTGCCCTCGGCATTGTAGTAGGCTACCATCTTTTCGGATACGGATTTCTTCTCGCCGTCCATGTCCAGCGCGTGTGCGATCAAACCGATGATCTGTCGCTGCATGGTATCGATGTTGCTGTAAATGTGGCTGATTTTTTTATGGGGCAGCAGCCGAAGGTACTCCTTGGGCGTGACACGCTCCACCGCTTTCAACCGCTCTGTCCAGTCCAGCCGCAGCAGCTCAAAATAGACGTGTCGGGATGCAAGCTCATCCAGTCCTGCTGCTACGACCTGCAGGTCATCCTTGGCGCCGGACTGGTAAAAAGCCAGCAAGGCTTTGTCCATTTTCTTGGTGATGGCTTCCAGCTCCTGCGTATCCATATACAGCAGCTCCATCAGACTTTCCGGGAACGGAAAGTCTTTTTTTATGGTCTGTTCTCTATCCGTTGCATCGGTGTACTCGTAGTACTCTCTGCCGCTGTCAATGTAGGTTTTAAAAATATAGTCTGGCATAATGTGTACTCCTTAAATTAGACTAATGAAATATACTACTTTCGCTAAGACTTGACAATAGGGTGTTGACATGTTATAGTATGCTCGGAAGTAGACACAGAAAACATCTTTTATGAAATAAGTCTAATCTATTAAGCCGGATATGTCAACCGTTATTTTCGGAACCTTGAAAAGTGAATACCTGCCGCCGCAGCTCGGGTGCTCCGGGCGAAGTGACGCCATGATCCCGCAAAGGGGGAGCGTACCAACGGAGCAAGAGCACGGCGTACAGCAGAGAAAAATCATGGGAGGTGAGATCAGACCTACACCATCACTAAAAAATGAATACGCTCTACCAACAAAGCTACAAGGAGGACACGATTTGAAGAAAAGCATTTATACCAGCTATGACGAACTGCCCCTGCTGCTGAGTGTGAAGCAGCTGGTGGATCTCATGGGAGTCTCGGACTCCAGCATCTATGAACTCATTCAGGAAGATGATTTTCCCTCTCTGCGGATCGGCAAACGCATCGTCGTTCCAAAAGAGGAACTGCGGAAATGGATCACCGCACACACGAAAGGGGCGTCGGGATGCTGAACACGCCCTATGTGAAGAAGGACACCATCAAAAACTTTTTCCCCGTTCCCAACGCGGTCTTTGATCTGGGACTGCACCACATGGAGATCAGCATCTACGCTTACCTCCTCCGCATCGAGGACCGCCGCACCTACCAATGTATTGCCAGCTATCCTACTATCGCAAAGAAGCTGGGGATCTCAGTCAACACGGTGGCGAAGTACGTTGCTGCGCTGGAGGAACATGGTCTCATCCGCACAGAGCGCACGGAGATCATCACCAAAGACGGACGCAAGCGCAATGGCTGTCTCAGGTATACCATCCTGCCAATAAAGAATGCCCTCGGCCTCTGTTACGAGCGCCAGATGGAGAAGGCGGCGCAAGCCTTGGAACGGCAGCGGGCACAGGCAAGAGCCGAAAAGCTGGGCGTTCAGTTTGTCCCGGCAGACGATGAACAGAGCGCATGAAATACCAACCTGTACGCCGCTGTAAGCCGCCGTGTGAGATTTTACGGTCGAAGGCAGCAACAACACAGCGAGGGCAGTTATGTGGGGCGTTCAGGGCAGAAATGCCCCGTAGGGGCGAAATTCCCACCCTTCGGTGGGGCAAGCATAGCGTCCGGCTATACGCCGGATGCACTCGCCGGGGCAAGGCCCCGGCACCCCCAGCCCCAAGGGGGAGAAAGGAGTTCAATGCAGAGAAAGAAAACAGCGATCATCACCGCAAGAATGACACCGGGCATCAAAGATCTGATCCAGCATCAGGCCAAGCAAGCCGGAATGACTGTCACCGATTACATCATCACCTGCGCGCTGGGCAAGGAGATCGTCCGGGTAGACGGACTGGATGAGATCCTCGCTGAAGTGAAAGCCCAGGGCAGGAACCTCAACCAGCTCACGACACTGGCAAACATGGGACGCATCCAGATCCTCAGAAGCGACGAGCTCATTGACAGTTATGCAGACCTTTGCCAAAAGCTATTGCGCATCAGTCGGGAGGTGCAGTAATGGCCATCTTCACCGCAGTACGCAACAAGAAACAGACGGCTGGTACGATGATGGGCGTGCTGAAATATGTGACGCAGGCCTGCAAAACCATGCTGGACGACCAATGGATGGTGACGGGACACAACTGCGTGGCAAGGGCATCGTACCTGGAAATGATGACAACCAAACAGCAATTCCGAAAAACGGATGGCAGACAATTCTATCACTTCGTCCAATCCTTTCCGGCGGAGGACAGGCTGACACCACAGCAGGTCAACGCCATCGGCGTGGAGTTCGCACAAAGGCAGTTCCCGGATTTTGAGGTAGTCGTGGCGACCCATCTGGACACAAATCACCTCCACAACCATCTGGTGGTCAACAGCGTGAGCTGCAAGGACGGCAAAAAGCTGCACCAGAACGCCGCAGATCTCCAGCGGCATCGGCAGGTCAATGATGCGATCTGCATGGCGCATGGACTGCAGGTGCTGGAGCCGCCAAAAAAGCACACTCGGAAAAAGCAGATGCGCCCCGGCGAGTACCAAGCGGGACTGCGGGGCGATAGCTGGAAGCTGGATCTCATCCAAGCCATCAACGACGCACTGGAATATGCCGACGACCGGGAGAGCTTCATCGAGAACATGGAGTACGAGGGCTATGAAGTTATCTGGACGGACACACGGAAACATATCACCTTTGTCTGCCCTGACGGTCGGCGGTGCCGGGACAGCAGCCTCCATGATGAAACATTTCTGAAAGAGAATTTGGAAACGCTGTTTGCCTACCGACAGGCGGTGGGTTTCCGACCCAACACACCGGAGCCGGAGGAGGGTTGGATGGGCGAGTTGGCAAGCGAGCTGGTTCGGCTGGGTCGGTCCATAGAGGAGGCAGACGATTTGCCGCCGCTGCCTGCGCCGCCGGCATGGACGGAGAGCAAGCAGCGGCAACGAGAGGCGCTGAAGAAACTGGCCTTGGGACAAAAGCTGAGCCGGGGGCAGAGCTGGCAGCAGACCATGTGGTGAAAGCTATGGGCGCGACTGTTGTTGCTTTCGTAGAAAGTGCGTCGACATCGATAATTCTTCTCGCTTTCGCAAAGGGTTATCGGTATGGTGTGTTTGTAAAACTGGCTGCAGGCAGCGCAGAGGCTGCAATGCCTATACAAAGAAAAGCAGACGGGAGGGATAACTGCAAATGGCGAAACGAAGGCCATCCGGCGACGGCATGGTACGCAAGCGTGACGATGGTCGCTGGGAAGGGCGTATCGTAGTCGGACACAAGGAAAACGGCGACGCGATCTTCCACTATGTATCCGCGAAGACGCAAAAGGCTCTGATGGAAAAGCTGCATCGGTGCATTGTCGAGTACGACGGGGCCGAGCTCACGGAGGATTGCCGCATGACACTGGGGGAGTGGCTGGACATCTGGTTGAGGGAGTGCGCCGAACCGTCGGTCCGGCCATCCACATATGCAGGGTACTGCGGTTATGCGGAGCGAAGCCTCAAGCCCTATCTTGGCAGCAAACAAATCGGCAAGGTGACTGCTGCCGATGTTCAGAGCTTGTATCGAAAGCTGCAGCGGGAGGGCGGCGTGGACGGCGGGGCGCTGTCTCCCGCCACGGTCCGCAGGATACACGGCGTCCTGCATCAGGCGCTGAATGCGGCTGTTGACCGCCACCTGATCGTAAAGAACCCCACCGACGATGTGACACTGCCGAAGAAAGTGACTGCCGCAAAAACTATCCTCAATGACAAACAGCTGGAACGATTCATGGAAGCTATTAAGGCAGATGAGCACTGGCACGACTTCTTCTATCTGGAGATCACCACCGGCCTGCGGCGGGGCGAAATATGCGGACTCATGTGGACAGACTTTGATGCGGAAAAAGGAACGCTGACCGTCCGCAGAACACTCCACAACAAGGAGGGCGGCGGTTACTATGTGGGTGAAACGAAAACCGGTGCGGGACGCAGGATCATCAAACTACCGCCCAGCACGGTGCAGCTGCTGTCCGAGCGAAAAAAGACATCCATCTTCCAGTGGATCTTCCCGAACCCGATCCACCCGGAAGACCCCATCATGCCGAACAGCGGCTACACCCGCATGAAGAAGCTGCTGGCGGAAGCAGGGCTGCCCGATATGCGCTTTCACGATCTCCGACACACTTTCGCGACTCACGCGCTGACCAGCGGCGTGGATGCTAAAACGCTCTCCGGCATTCTGGGCCACACGAAAACCTCGTTCACGCTGGACACCTATACCCATGTCACAGGGGATATGCACCGCAAAGCGTCAGGGATCGTGAGTGAGTTTATGAATGACTTTGTGGTGAAGGGGTGATCGCATGGCAAGGAAACGCAAAAACGGTCAGGGCACCGTTCGCCTGAGAAGCGACGGACGGTGGGAAGGCCGTCACATCGTGGGGTACGATGAAAACGGAAAGGCAAAGCAGAAAAGCGTCCTGGCAAAAACCAAAGCAGAATGCGTGGAAAAGCTGAAAAAACTTCAGGAGGAGTACACCGAGGTCGCCCCCTTCAAGGTAAAACCGGATATGCGGTTTGGGGATTGGATGAATTACTGGTATGAAAATCACTGCAAGCCATCCATCCGCCCCACTACGCAGAAGGGCTATGAGGAGTGGATCTATGTCCACGCCATCCCCGGTCTCGGGCATATCCCACTGAACAAGCTGACGCAGGCAGACTGCCAGAAGTTTCTGAACGAAATGAAGGCCAACGGCAGAAAGACACATCGGGACACCAAGGGGCCGGAGATGGCGGAGCGGTCGGTGCGAAGCTGCTATCATGTGATACGGATGGCACTGGACAGGGCGGTGAAGGATGGCTTGATCAAGAAAAATCCCATCCTCGGCGTCAAGCTCCCGCCGCCAGAACCGCAAGAAATGAAGGTGTTGTCCAAAGAAGAAATTCAGCGATTTCTGATACAAGCCAAAGCGGAGGGGATGTACGAACTCTTCCTGCTGGAGCTGACCACAGGACTTCGCCGGGGTGAGATACTGGCACTCACATGGGATGACCTGAACTTTGAGACAGGGGAACTCCATATCAGCAAGCAGGTCACACCGGTTGGCGGTAAGAATATCATCAGCGAGCCGAAAACAAAAGCAGCGTTTCGCACGATCATCCTGCCGCCAGTCATGGTAGGACTTCTGCGGGAATATCGGAAAGAAGTATTCTCCCCGCTGATGTTCCCGTCCCGCATCAAGCCGGACCAGCCCATCGACCCCAGCTATGTCCGCAAGCGGCTCCAGCAGATATTGGAACGGGCAGACTGCAAAAAGGTGCGCTTTCACGATCTGCGCCATACCTTCGCCACCATGTCACTGGAACACGGCATGGATGTGAAGACACTGTCCGCCATCATTGGCCATGTCTCCGCCAAGACCACGCTGAATATCTACACCCACATTACCAACGAAATGCAGGAAAATGCCGCGGCCAGCATCGACCGCGGCATCGCAAAGGCAGAAATATCCCGGCAGAAAGCAGAAGCTGCATCAGAGGCGCAGAGGTTTGAACCGTACACGCCGCCGCGCCGCAGACCCGGCACGGGCTACATCAAGCAGCTCAAGGAGGATCTGTGGGAGGGACGGTACTCGCCCGTCTGGCCAGACGGCAAGAAGCACTCCCGCAATGTATATGGCCGCACGCGGGAGGAATGTGAGGAAAAGCTGGCGAAGCTCATCATACAGATGAATGCAGAAATCGCTGCTTTGCGCCACGGCGAAGCAACAGAGTATCCAGACGGTGTCAGTCCCAAGAAAAAGCAGCTGGCAGAGTACCTGCGCCAGCACCCCGGCGTGAGCAATAAAAGCTATATCGCACGGGAAACAGGCATGGACCGCACCACGGTACAGAAATACTATGATGAGGTCAGAGCGGAACTGGCAGCACCGGCAAACACATAAAACGAAAATCCGCAGGTGGTGAGGGGCTGCTGCTCACCGTCTGCGGATTCCAAAAGTGGTCAGGATTTTCTGCCGTCTGTGGTATAATTGTGGTCAAACGAAAAATCACCGCCAAAATGGCGGTGATTTTTCTCGAAATGGTGGACCCAAAGGGATTCGAACCCTCGACCTCTCGGATGCGAACCGAACGCTCTCCCAGCTGAGCTATGGGCCCATATCGTC
>ENA-OYZF01000082-OYZF01000082.1-human-gut-metagenome-genome-assembly--contig:-NODE-82-length-56836-cov-17.339603_pt1 | contig 56836 bp, 40 predicted proteins | sample MGYA00244074_ERZ653472 | MGnify/ENA primary metagenome ERZ653472 (study PRJEB26926, sample SAMN06165179) | human gut metagenome | biome: ENVO:00009003; feature: ENVO:2100002; material: ENVO:00002003... | reverse complement strand
GCGTGTCGGTACTCAGACAGCAGTTTTTGACCTTTAACGGTGAAGAAATGCAGGTCGGCGGAAACATCCGCAATGCATATATGAACGATGAATTCGGCAGAGAACAGTTGAGAAAGGTTCTCTCTGACGAATACTTCAACGCCGTTATGGCAGTATGGCAGTGAATGATTCAAATTGAAAGTTGAAAATTGAAAATTGAAAATTGCGGTCGGCGGTGTGCCACCGCAGTCTATTCGAGAAGGCAGTCGGATAAAGAAATTGCATCAGATACCCGAGTAAGGTTCTGATGCAATCTTTGTTCATATCAAAAATTTGTCAGTAGCGGCGAACCGTGTTCGCCATAAATAAACAGTAAATTTCATATTAACAAAACAGTCGGGAAGACATTGCATTTTATTTTGCAAACTGTCTTCCCGACATTAATTTTCCATTTTCAATTTTCAATTTTACATTAATTAAACCTTTCGCTCGGGCATAATATGTTTTTTGACATTCACAAACTATCTTCACGAACATAAAAAGTCGGCTCGCCGTTTACGGCTTTTCGCCTGTCAAAAATTCAATACTTCTCTCAATTGAATCCTTGGAGCTTCCCCAATCTTTGCCGTGGTTGCGGTAATCAAACATTGAGCAGAAATATGTGATATCTTCTTTAAGCGACAACAGATATTTTTTTGTAAGACCTGCCGTTTCGGCATAGAACTGCGGTAAAAGCTTTGACGGCAGCTTGCTCTTTTGGGTTGCAACATTCATAATAAAATCGTAGTGTTTAAAGCAGATAAACGGCTGTTCGTTGTACAGCTTATAAAACTCCTCTCCCTTTGCCCACTCAACAAAAATCGTGTCGCAAAAATGGTGCATATCCCACTCGATTCTGTCGCATACATAACACGAATCAAGTCGCTTTTTAATAACTTCAAGCTGTTTCTTATCAGGCTTGCCCTTCAGCTTTTTCGGCATATCGTTATCAATAATTTCCTGAAGATGACTTTCAAGAATAAGCGCATTCGGCAGTTTTTGTCCTTTTTCAAACATCTGCGAAAAATGGCGGTGACAAAAGCCTTTTTTGTTGGTTTCAATCCTGATATTAGGCTCCATCATCGCATCGCCCGTAATGAATTTTACATACTGCTCCTCAAGCATACTCTCCATTCTGCAAAACGGACAACCGCATTTCGGCATAAATATATCGTTAATCGGAATTGTGCAGATAGTTTCTTTCACAATAATCCTCCTTTTGAGTTAATGTAGTGGTTATAACACACCGTTTTCATCATATCAAAACATATGTGTTTAAACAAAATATTTCATCAAGGCTTGCGTTCAATGAGTTCCTGTCTGAAATACAGTCGGGACTGAAATCTGTTTTACAAACAAACTATCTTCCCGACATTCATTTTCCATTTTCAATTTTAAATAAAGTATATCATAATTTTCCCGAATGTGATATACTTTATTAAGAAAATTTCGGCGGTGAAAATCATGGAATGTATTGAACTCGACAACAAAATCAAAATAACCGATGTGCATGACCTTGACCTTGCGCAGACTCTCGACTGCGGTCAGAGCTTTCGTTGGAAACCGCAGGACGACGGTTCTTTTCACGGTGTTGCCTACGGCAAAAGCGTAACCGTGAGCCTTGACAAAACGGATATGTACATTGAAAATGCAACGGCTGACGATTTCAAAAACATCTGGTACAGTTACTTTGACTTTTCGCTTGATTACGGAAAAATCCGTGAAGAAATCAGCACAATACATCCCGTTCTGAACGAGGCGGCAAAGTACGCCCCGGGCATAAGAATTTTAAGGCAAGAGCCTTTTGAGGCACTCTGCACATTCATCATTTCGCAGAACAACAATATAAAGCGAATCAAAGGCATTGTTGAGCGTTTGTGCGAGAACTTCGGCACACGGCTTGATGACGGAGAATTTGCGTTCCCGACAGCCGAAACACTTGCAAAACTTTCGCCCGATGACCTTGCACCGCTGAGAGCAGGATTTCGCAACCGTTACATTGTTGATGCGGCGCAAAAGGTTGCAAACGGCGAGGTGAATCTTGACAGCTGTTTCACGCTTGACTATGAAGATGCAAGAGCGGAGCTTATGAAAATTACAGGCGTCGGCAAAAAGGTTGCCGACTGCACACTTCTTTTCGGTATGCACAGAATTGAGGCTTTTCCGATTGATGTGTGGATGAAACGGGCAATGGAAAAGCTGTTTCCGAATATGAACGGTGACGATTTCGGTCAGTACGCAGGCATCGCCCAGCAGTACATTTTTCACTACAGCCGAATGCACCCGGAACTTTTTTAACGGTGTGTCACCGTAATGTTAAGGTTTAATTGCAGAGGCGGTCAGTGACCGCCAATCGAAACGATTGCAAAATCGGTTCGACCGTGCATTGTCACAATTTTATTGCGGCATCTATTATTGATTTGGTTTTACAACCAAATCAAATGGTGATCGCTGATCGCCGCTACGGTATATCGGTAAATCACATATAAAAAGCAGTCGGGAAGACAATGTTTTGCATTTTGCAAACTGTCTTCCCGACTATAATTTTCCATTTTCAATTTGAATTATTTGGCCTTTTTCGCTGAACTGTCAAAAAGCAATACAAGAGTTGCGTTATCGGCTGTACCTGTTTCTTTAAGACCGTTGTTTTTCTGGAATTTCTTAACAGCCTCGGCTGTTACTTCGCCGTAGTAGCCTGTCACATTGTCCTTGTCGGCAATGTAACCGATGTTATAAAGGCGGAGCTGCATAGCCTTTACCGTGTCATTTTCATCTTCCTGCTTGAGTGAAAGGTCTGATGTAATGGTAAGATTATACTTATCGGCAACCGACTTTGAATCGCTTGCGGTTGTTGTTGCCTGAGTTGCGGTTGTTGCGTCAGTCTTTGACGCTGTCGCATCCTGAGCCTTTGTTGTGTCTGTTGCAGACTTTGGCTTGAGGTCGGGATACATAAAGTAAACCATTTTTTCAAGTGCTTCCAGAGCAGTATTGCCGGGTCTTGACATTTCTTCAAGCGAAACCTCAAGAATTTTGCCTGTCTTAACTGCGCCAAGACTTGCGAGTGTTGTATCGCCCTTAATTTTATCAAGAGTAGCTTTGTCTGCATAGAAGATAAAGTTCGGATTTGCAATCTTGAGAGTTGCAACATCAACATTGTTATCGCTGATGTTTACTGCGGCATTAACCGCCCCCGTATAGCCGAGGAGCATATCGCCGTATGTTCCGCTTGTCATCATCTTGAGTCTGTCGTTTTCTGTATAGAGATAACAAACCGTATCAAGAATGCCGGAATTTCTGTTATTAACCTGCTGTTTGTAGTTGTTCATCTTATCAAGCAATTCATTGTAGGTATCTTCACCCTTCTTTGCGCCCGTTTTTGTGCCGCCGCAAATTTTGCCGATTGTCACATAGTTTGTTTCAACCTGCTTGGGAGTGTCACCGTGTGACATTGTGACAACCTGAATACCCTTGTCCTGAAGCTTCTTCTTTGCGTCCTCATTTATTGACTGACCTGCAAACACAAGGTTTGTGCCGGAATTGATAATTTTGTCGGTATCGGGATTTTCATATGAACCGACGCTCGGGGCAACTGCGATTGACTGCTGGTCAACCTCATCACTTCTGCCCACAATATATCTGTCATAGCCTGTTGCGATGAGGATATCGGCTGTCGGCGCATCAAGAACAACTATGTTCTTTGGCTGACTTTCTATCGTGATGTTTGCCACCTCAACAGGATATTCTCCGTCAGAACAACCGCTGAAAAGCGCAACTGCCGAAAGCATTGTCACAACTGCAAGAGCAATTGAAATTATTTTTGTTTTCATAACTGACCTCCGATTAATCAGCAAAACAGCGATTCAACATACTGTCTTGCACATCTTGGCGAACGACCGCCTCTTGAAAGTGCAAACTGCTCAGCGCCGAGTGCAAGCTCTTCGTGAGTCATCTTGACGCCTCTCTGCTCTGCAAGAGAATATACAATTTCAAGAAAATCATTCTTTGAAGGAATTGTGTAGCAGACTGCAAGACCGAAACGGTCCGAAAGCGAAAGACTTTCCTGCATATTGTCACGAACATTGATATCATCAACAGTATGCGTTCTGTCGGAAATGCTTTCCTTAACAAGGTGTCTGCGATTTGATGTTGCATAAATCAACGCATTATCGGGACGAGCCGCAAGTCCGCCTTCAAGCACGGCTTTAAGGGTTGTATAGCTCTGATCCTGATGCTGGAACGAAAGATCATCAATAAATATAATGAATTTAAGCGGAAGAGCGGCAATCTTGTCAACAAGAAGCGGAAAGTCAATGAGCCTGTCCTTAGGCATTTCAACAATGCGGAGTCCGTCCTTGCGGAACTCGTTTGCAATTGCCTTGACTGTTGAGCTTTTACCTGTACCCTTATCACCGTAAAGCAGACAGTTGTTACAGCTCTTGCCCTGAATAAATGAAAGTGTGTTGTTTACAACCTGACTTCTCTGACGCTCATATCCCGTAAATGTATCCATATCAATCTTGTCCGGATGCTCAACAGGCTGAATGTCACCGTCACGCCAGATGAACGCCTTGTAACGGGCAAACATTCCGCAACCGTTTTCCTTATAATAAGCAGAAAGCTTGTCAAGTGAACCGTCAAATCCGTCAAAGCACGGAGCGCACTTGCCTGTCTGCCACTTTGGAAGAATCGGAATAAGCTCCTTGATTTCATCGGCATAGGTATATGCCTCAAGCACTTCATCGGAAGTAAGCTTTGCGGCTGTTAAAATAGCGTCGCAGTCTGTCTTAACGGCAGAAACAACATTTTCGGGTAACTCACCCTGTCTGCCGGCTGTTGCGGCACGGGCAAAACAGTTGTCGTCAAAAAGAGCCGTTTCGCTGATTGCAAATGCGAACTTATCCGCACAGCCTCTTTCGCAAAGCATTGAGCAAAGCTTGCCGTATGCACCGAGAAATTCCTCAGGCTTTTTGTCGAGCGAAAGCAAAAGTTCATAAAAGGCTTTCGGAACGCTTCTGTTCATTATACCTCTGAATACAGAAAGTGACGACAAAAGCATTTTACACTTATTTACATTATTCATTCTAAACATCCCAATCTGTTCTAATCTATTTAATTGTACACATTTTTATCCGTTTAGTCAATAATTTACGGCAAACAACGGCATCCTATTTTTTACGCTTTAACAAGCCAAAATATGTATAATTTTTCACCGCATCAAGTATATATCGGGTTTAATAACGGTTAAAACGGCGGTAAATCGGGATAAATACGGGCTTTTCAGGGTTTTAAAAGAATTTTTAAATTTTTTTAAAAAAAGTGTTGACATTTGGTGCAGCCCGTAGTATAATCAATACTGTTCTCAGGAGAGAAACAAAAGTTAATAAGTTGGTGTTGATGACGCTGAGGGTCCACCTGTTCCCATACCGAACACAGAAGTTAAGCTCAGTGGTGCCGAAAATACTTGGCTGGTGACGGCCCGGAAAAATAGGGAGATGCCAACATATAAAGTGTCCACCCAGTAGGGTGGGCGTTTTTTTATACTTTTTTTGCTTTGCAAACCCGTAGGGGCGTTCATTGGACGCCCGCCAAGTAACGGCACAATATTTGCGATAAGGACAAATTATATAAATGTCACAAAGATATTGTTCTACTGTAGCGGCGATCAGTGATCGCCAATCAATTCGTGTGCAAACACGAATTGACTAAATGATAATTTCAATTCGGTATTATAATCGGTTGAAACATATAATTTGTATTTATTCGTTTTGGTTTTGCAACCAAAACGATTGGTAGCCTTGCGACCGCCGCCTGTGGCGGATAAAGGGAGCAGAGCGCTGTTTGAAATAACGAGCAAAAGGAAGCACATTTATGTGCAACGCATTGCGACTATATTTCAGACGGGAGAACAAGGTTCGCCGCTACAAAACAATACACCGCTTTCTTCACATCAAAACATATGTGTGTGAACATAAAATTTCATCAAGACGGGCGTCCAATGAACGCCCCTACAAAATTGCGAAAACAATTACAATGCATATACACTAATTGGAGTATCCTTATGTTTAATATAACCGAACTTTTAAAAGATGAAATATCCGTATGGGAACGACTGAAAAATTGCGGAAAGCCTGTTGTGCTTTACGGAATGGGTGACGGTGCGGACAAGGTTCTTGCCGCATTTGACCGATACGGAATCAAGGCGTCTGCTGTTATTGCAAGTGATGATTTTGTGCGTGGTCAGAAATTCCACGATTTCACGGTGAAGAAGCTTTCCGATGTTGAAACCGAATTCGGCAACATTATAATCGCCCTCTGCTTTGCAAGCCAGCTCCCCGATGTTATTGAACACATAACGAAAATTTCCGAAAAACACGAAACACTTGTTCCCTCTGTTCCTGTTTTTGGAAACAAACTTTTTGACAATAATTTTATTACCGAAAATAAAGAGCAAATTGAAAGTGCATACAGTCTGCTCGCCGATGGCCTTTCAAAAAAGGTTTACGAAAACATTCTGAAATTCTACTACACAGGCAGAATTGACCTCCTCCCCCCTGTCACAACCGACAAGGACGAGGCTTTCGGCAATATTCTGAATCTCAGTAAAAACGAAAGCTATGTTGACCTCGGCGCATACAACGGCGACACGATTGACGAATTTCTGCACTACACAAACGGCAAGTACAAGCGTATAATCGCATTTGAACCTAACGCAAAGAATTTTGAAAAGCTGAAGCTTCATTGCAAGGGCATGGCGAATGTGTCGCTTTGGCAACTCGGCTCATACAGTAAAAACACGGAGCTTATATTCAACAACAAGGCCGGTCGCAACAGCGCAATTGCCGACAAGGGCGTTGCAACAAAGGTTGCGACAGTCGATACGATTCTCTGCGGAATGGCGGCAGGCTACATTAAAGCCGATGTTGAGGGGGCGGATATGGAAACCCTTATCGGTATGCAGAAAACAATGGAAAATTGCAAACCAAAGCTGAATTTTTCGGCATACCACAGATTTGAGGATATTTTCCGCCTTGCACTATACATTCACAGCGTGAATCCCGACTACAAAATCTTTCTCCGCCACCACCCATACATTCCGGCATGGGATACGAATTTATATTGTATATAATATAATTTGCCGACGGCAAGTCACCGTACGGGTTTTATACAAAACAAAAATGCATCAGACCTTTTTCGGGATCTGATGCATTTTTTAATAATTTCAGTTATGTCTTGTTATTCGCTTACGAACAAGTGGCAAACACCGCCAAATTATAATCAAAAATCAATGATTATTTTTTAGTTACTTTAAGTGCTCCTGTTGTCTTGTCGAAGCTGAATGTATATGTACCGCCTGATGCGATAAGTGTTACATTAGATGTGTAAGAGCTCTTGAGGTTCTTTGTACCGCTGTCAACAATCTTTGAACCGATTGTGTATGCTGTACCGTAGTTATAAACCTTGAATGAGTATGTACCCTCACTAAGCTTTACTGTACCCTTTGCAACATTGCTCTCGCCGCCCTTGTCATCAAGTACGAGGTTGATGTCGCCCGATACATGAACATCATCAGCTTTCTCATCCTTTGTAGGAACATAACCTACAACGAGTTTCTTTGTTTTTGTGTTGAGTGTGAATGTGTATGTACCGCCTGTTGCGTTGAGTGTTAGGTAGCTTGAATACTTGCTGTTGAGTGAAAGTGAATTTCCGTTTGTTGTGTTGTTGATTACTTTGCTGTAACCGTAAACCACATTATCTGCAGAAAGCTTGAACTTGTATGTGCCTGCTGCAAGATATGTTGAACCAACTGCGATAGTTCTGCCTTTTACAGGCGAAAGAATTGTGTTGAGGTCACCGATGAGGTAATCATTCGGGAGGTTCTTGTCATACTTAACAACGAGTGTGTTTGTCTTTGTGTTAAACTGGAATGTGTATGTACCGCCTGTTGCAACGAGTGTTGTGCTGCTCTTGAACTTCTTGTTGAATGTAAGACCCTTTGTTGTGTCTGTAAATGTCTTAGAGTAACCGAGAAGTGTGCCATAGTTATCAATCTTGAATGTGTATGTACCCTTCTGAAGAGCGATTTTTCCGCCTACTTTATCTGTACCGATTGATGTAAGCTTGAGCTTGATGTTGTCACCGTATACATAGTAGCCGTCTGTAGGAACATCCGAAGGAGCAACTGTTGTCGGCTGTGTTGCCGGCTGTGTTGCTGTTGTGGGCTGTGTTGCCGGCTGTGTTGCTGTTGTTGGCTGTGTTGCTGTTGTAGGCTGAGGAGCTGTTGTTGGCTCTTCGCCCTGAACGAGAACTGCCTTTGCAGTAAATGCAGCACCTGCTACTTTGTTAGCACTATTGTCAATATAACCGATGTCCTTCTTTTCGCTTTCGAAGAGCTCATCACGTGTATCAGCCTCTGTACCTGTAAGATAATCAACATTGAGATTTACTGTTGTGTCACCGCTGCCTACAACATCAAATGTAAATGTGCAATAAACATTCTCTGACTTGAAGTTGAAAAGATCAAGGCTTGAGCAGGTGAAGAGAACCTTATTTGTAAGGCTTGGATTCCAAACGATGCTTCTCTGGAATACAGGGAAAACCTTTTCCCTTGTATTTGTTGATGCAAGCTTGAGAACCTTGCTGTCGTATGTAAGACTGCTCTGTGCATTAACGATCATGTGATCTGCCTTGAGAAGGTAAGTGACAACAACCTGCTTTGTCTGTGCATTGTAATCATACGAAACAGGATCTGCCACATTTGATGTAACATTGATCTTGTTGCCTGCACTTGTTTCTTCGCTTGTTTCGGCAGCACTTGCTGAGAAAGGCAGAGCTGTGAACATGCACAGCACCATCATTACCGCAAGAACCACAGAAAGCTTTTTCTGAATTTTTTTCATACTTGCTGCTCCTTTAATAAAATAAAATTACCGTTCGCCACAGTTTTGTGGCAATACTTCTAAGCTTCGGAAACTTTAACAGTACAAAATTCCCGAGGACAACTAAATTATAGCACATTTAAGTTGTTCGGGCAATGAATCTGTTATTCTTTTAACGGAAATGTTTTAGCTAAAAATCTGTGCAAAATAACGGTGAAATTGTTGCTTTGTACAAATTTTCGTGCTTATTATTGTGTATATTGCCTTTTTATCGACCGTTTTTACATATATTGACAATTACAATATAAGAATTTTCAGTGTTTTACGCCTGTTCATTTCATATAAAAAACAAAAGCCCGAATTCGAGAAATATCGGATTCGGGCTTGCTTATTATCAGAATTTATCAGAATGATTTAAAAAGCTCAATTGCTTTTGCGGGATCTGCGGCTCTGAAAACGGCTGTTCCCGCAACGCACACATCAACGCCTGCCTCTGACGCCTGCTCAATGGTATCTCTGCCGATTCCGCCGTCAGCCTCAATAAGGATACTGTTCAGACCTCTGCGTTGGCATTCCCTCTTGATTTCCTTAACCTTCGGCATCATCTCGGGCATAAAGCTCTGTCCGCCAAAGCCCGGTTCAACCGTCATAACAAGTACAAGGTCAAGCTTTTCAAGATACGGAAATACTGTCCAAGCAGGAGTGTTTGGCTTTAGAACAAGTCCGGGTTTGATTCCTCTTGACTTGATTTTCGCAATTGTATCATCAATGTCAGAGTCGCATTCAACATGGAAGGTGATGATATCCGCACCTGCATCGGCAAAATCGTCAATATATTTAAGCGGATCGCTTATCATAAGGTGAACATCAAACGGGCGGTTTGAGAACTTTCTTACCGCCTTGATTACGGGAGCGCCAAAGGTTATGTTCGGAACAAAGTGACCGTCCATAACATCAAGATGCATCCAATCGGCGCCCGCCAGATCCATTCTTTCAATTTCTTCACCCATTTTTGAAAAGTCACAAGACAAAAGTGACGGAGCTATTTTCATATTTTACATCCTTTCCTACGGTTTTTGGACAGCCGGAGCAAAAACAGCGGCGGCGCCCCAGAACAACGCATAAATCAGCACTTCAAGCGAACCCATAACCTGTACACCGGCATAAAGCGAAAGTGTTGATGCAACGAGCAATCCGAAAATTACGGCAATCAGCTGAATTATGATTGAAAGCGAAATATTGTGCTTGATTTTTACGCAACCCGTAACTGCACGGGCAAGCGATGCGGCTTTGCCGTTTGTAATGAGATATGAACGGGAGGTTTCCTCAACCGTATCCTCAGCCTCCCTGAGAACATTTCCGAGTCCTGTCGGAAGCACCTTGATACTGCGGTAGAACAAATCGTAGAGTTTTGCAACAAGGTCATTTGTAACATTATAATCGGTTGTTCTGATGAGAAAGCTTATGCCGTTGGTTTCGGCTCTCTGCATTTCAGCCTTGAGCTGAGCATCGGGAGTGTATCTTGTAACAAACATTGCAACAAGTCTGCCTGCTCTTGACAGATATGTGACCTGTCTGCCCTGAGAAGTATATTTCTCTTCATATTCCATATTCGGAACTTCCACGCTGTACTTTTCCATAAGCGTGCGTGAACCCACAAGGATTCTTTCGCTCTTAATCCATCCCACAAGTCCGATTTCATCCTCATAAAGAACGCTTTCAACCTCGGGAAGTGTTTCCTCGGTTTCTGCAACTACCGAATCAAAAGCATTTGCAATCGGATTCTGAGCCTCTTTAAGAATTGCAATTCCGCAGAGAAGAGATTCATCAATGCCGTAATCCTCAAAGGTTTTGATGCCCTCAAGCGAGATTGACTCGGCAGGGAACAATTCATTTGCATCTATCATTATAGCCGTACTGTCGCAGAACTGCTTTACCGACGGATAACCCGAAAGCATTGAGCCGTAGGAGAGCAGAGTTTTGCAGAGCTTTCTCACGGGGGCATTAACAGAAAGAAGTGTTGCCACAGGCACAGACACCGCAGTGATAAGTGCAAATGCATTCAAAGCGTCTGCAAATGACAGCTTAACAACACCGTACATTACCGCAATAATTATTGATGCAATTGTTGTTATCGGGGCAAGCTTTGACGCCAAATCCTCGCTCGGATCGGGTGCATAAGATATTTTGAGAAAGTTTGACGGAAATTCGGTCTTGTGCTGATAGGCAATTATCGGACGGTCGGCGGCAGTACCGCTCATCATCTGCATTGCAACAGACTCATTGTTGTAAATCTTTGACGCATATTTCTGTCCCTTTGACGAAACAAACTTGAAATTGTCCTTTACACGAAGAACCATATAAAGCTTTCCCACATTATTTGCAAAGAACGCAAGCATAGGAATTACCGTGTAGTAGTTCACATGAAATCCGTTCAAATCGCCAAGGCAGAAGAATGACACAATTATCTGAACCATTCCTGCCGCACCTGCAACGGCAACGGCTGTATCGGAATTACCTTTGATATGCACAAGCGGTGAAAGTCCGCTGAGCATTGCCACACGGTTCAGCACAAGCGATGCCGCCATAAGAATAAACAGCAAAATTGCGTATGCCGCCGGTGCAAAAGGAACTGCCGAACATATTGCACTCGGAAAAATTCTTGTAACGATTGTGAGAACAACCACAACTGCGGCAATTATTCCCGACAACAGACTTCTCATAAAGAGCTTTCTTATATTATGATTCAGCTCATAGAGAATACTTTTTTCGTCCTCCTCGCCTGTATAATCCTCAACAGGCTTTGAATTTTCCTCTTTTACGGTATCGTTATCGTCGGATTCATCCTTTGAAAAGATTCCGACAAGGGCCGAAATAACCTTTTCGCCTATAGGACGGTTATCCTTATGCTTTTCCTCGGTCGGGGCAATCTCCTCATCAACGATTGTCGGCTCGGGACGAAGCACATGAGCGATTACCGAAGGATTCTTTGAACGCACATACTCCTCATACTCATTCGCTACAGCCTCGGAAAATCTGCCTGCCTTGACATTGAGAATATTTCTCGGTTCATCGGGACGATACACGGGAACTTTTGCAACCACCTTGCGAGGCGGTTTTTCTGTATTCGGGAACTGATGAACGGGAGTCTGCGAAGCCTCTTTCTTTTCTTTGGTTTCGGTCTTTTCCTTTGGCTTATCCTCGGGAATGTCGATATCTATGGTATGGTAGCTTTTAATTTCAGCCTCGTCACGAAACTGGTCAACCTCTCCGAGCACTTCGCCCGAAAATTCTGTATTTTCATCATACTCAGGTGTGAGGGTAACTATCTTATTTTCTTCCTCGGCGGCTTTTTTCTTTGCCTCCTCATACTCACGCTTGGCTTTTTCGGCTTTTTCCGCAGCCTTTTTTTCAGCCTCTGCTTTAAGCTGTTCGGGAGTTACAAGGTCATCGTCATTTCCGTCCATTATAAGCTCTGCCTGCATTGTAGCGGCAGTCTTATCCCCGACTATTGAGTTTGAAGTATCAGGTTCGGATTCATCAAGCGGATTTGTATTTTTTAACCTCGGCTTTTTATCGGCATTGCTGAAAATCTCTTCAATCTTCGGCTTTGCACGGTATTTCTGTGCCGTCTGCTCCATTCGTTCCTGATCGGCAAGATAGTGGGTTTCTTCGAGTATGCTCTCGATTTCAAGCTCTTTAAGCCTGTCCTTGTCCATATCAGCCAAAGCATTCACTCCTTTTTATTTACTCTCGGGCAGATAGTTAGATTTATCGGAAACTATGCCCCCCGAGCGTTGCTATCTGTTTTTACAATCTTTGACATTTGAATACACAACTTCGATATCATCAAATGATTTTATTTAAACATAAAATTTCATCAAGGCGGGCGGATGATATCCTCCCGTCTGAAATATAGTCGCAATGCGTTGTGCATAAATGCACTGCCTTTTGCTCGTTATTTCAGACAGCGCTTTGCTCCCTTTTTCCGCCACCGGCGGCGGTCGCAAGGCTACCCCTACACATAAATTTTACATTTTCAATTTTCAATTTACAAAATCAGCGGTTTTTCATCGCTTTGTACATCAAAATTCCTGCGGCAACCGACGCATTAAGGGAATTTATCTGACCTTTCATGGGCAATGACACTATTACATCGCACTTTTCACGGACAAGTCTTGAAATACCCTTACCTTCGTTGCCGATAACAATTGCACACGCACCCGAAAAATCACACTCGTCATAATCCGTGCCGTCCATGTCTGCGCCGTAAACCCACACGCCTTTTTCTTTGAGCTCATCAAGTGTAACCGCAATATTGGTCACCCTTGCAACACGCATATATTCAATTGCGCCTGCAGACGCTTTGGCAACCGTGTAGCTTAAACCGGCACTTCTGCGTTTCGGAATAATAATTCCGTGAACTCCGGCACATTCTGCGGTTCTGATTATTGCACCGAGATTATGCGGATCTTCAACCTCATCAAGCACAACAACAAACGGAGCTTCGCCCTTGCTTTCGGCATATTCGAGGATATCGTCAACCGTTGAATAATCCTTTGCCGCCGCAAATGCGACAATACCCTGATGAGTTGCGCCGCCGCTCACATAATCAAGCTTTGTGCGGTCAACTTCCTTAACGGGAATTTTCTTATCACGGGCTTTTGCGAGGATTCCCACAATCGCACCGCTCTTTTCACCCTTTGCAACAAGAATTTTGTCAATCGGGCGGTTACTGCGAACAGCCTCACTTACAGGATTTCGCCCTGCAATCACATCAGGCTTTTGTTCTGTATTTTCAAATCTTTCGTTTTTCATCATAATCAGCCTTATTCGGTTTCCTTTTTATTTTTTGTGTCTGCATGGGACACACCACTTCATTTTGCTATCTATTATAACATAACAATTCAAATTATTAAATACTTTTAAGCCATTTGTTTTTAAAAACTCAAACTCTGTACAATGTATCAAGAGCAATCGCTCCGGAGTCGATGTATTCGGGAATTATGCCGTACATTCCCGTTTGTATGTCCTCAAAAAGTATCATGTGCGGAGGGAACACTGTAAAACTGCAATACACGGCAATCAAAAGCAACATCATAAACACGCAGGGCAAAAAAAGCTGTTCAATTTTTCTTTCACCGTATTCAAGCCTTGCGCTGAGTGCAAACGCAGAAAAGCACACGGCAATTGCACAAATGAACCTTGGCAGACCTGCACTTTCAACACCGAGTGCATAGATTAGCAGATATGTCGCAAGACAGAATATTCCGACAAACCACAGCGAAATTATTCTTGACACGGCAAAGCGATGGAATCCCGAGCGTTTTCCGATTGCCTCAACAAGACTCCATACAAGGTAGGAAAGCATAACAACCTTGGTCTGCTCCCACATACTGCCGTTTACAGCACCGAAAAATATGCCGAGCAACGCACCGTTTGTCAGCGAATAAAGATTTTTGAACACAATTATCATCAGCGGAACAATGACAAGCCCCCAAAGCCTCATTTTCACGGTTTCCTTTTTCATAAAACACACCTCGCCGATGTATTTTATGAGTATAGATTGTCATATATTACCTTGCCACAATTTGAATCGCAGAAAAAAATGTTTTTTTGAATCACGAATTTGCGATTTATTTTTCTAAATTTGCACTTATACATTCTGTATAACTCAACATTTTAAACATCAATGTGGAAAACTATGTTGAAAGTGTTGAAAGTGATGTTAAAAAATCCCGATACTACACGAAATTTACAAAGTTGTAACTTTTAACATTTAAAAAATAGGTTTTCCACATTTTTGGATACAGGATTGTAACGGGGAAATTAGATTACATTCTGTATAATCCACATGTCAAGTGGTATTTTTTGCTTTTTTTCAACATTTTTAATTTGCAGAAAATGTTTTATAAAATCAAAAAAACAGGCACACCGCCGTGTACCTGTAAATTTCGTGTTAAATTGTCGGCTTTTAGTTTCTGAGAAGATGAATCGCCGTTTCAGCTTTCTCAATAATCCTCAAATCATTATCATAGGAGCACATTTTTCGTGCCTGTTGCAAATCAACCCAAATATAACTGTCAATTTCCTCCTCCTGAATTTTGACATTATCCGTAAATGCCTGTGCAAGGAAAAAGACAACCCGTTTGCGAATTTTACCGAAAGGACAGTATTCGCTGATTTCACGAAAGCCCTTTTCAATCACGACATCAAGACCTGTTTCCTCTTTAATTTCACGGATTGCTGTCTGATGTTCGTTTTCACCGTCTTCAATATGCCCCTTCGGAAAGCTCCAATATCTGCCGTTGCTGTTCTTTACAAGCAGAATTTTCGTGTTCTGTCTGCTTTTGTAGAAGATAACCGCACCGCACGACTTTTCATAAAGGCACACAATGCTTTTCAGCTTAATATTTTTCAGTTTTGAAAGCACCTGTCGCAGTTCGGGCTCATAAAACACCTCACCGTATTGTGAGATTATCGGACGCTCGCCGTCAAGGCCGTCAAATTCGGCAACGGCAACCACAACGCCCTCAAAATATTCTGTTACGGGTTTGTGCGAAATCACATACGCACTTTTACAGCGTCCTGAAACGGAGGTAATTTGTGCCGAATACAGCTTATCGCTTATTTTTCCGAACACGCTCACCTTCACGCTGTCTGCTATCATCGGCATACACCTCCTTACAAGAATTTACCCGATATGATATCAGTTAAAAAGTCCGCTCATACTGTCAAGCTGAACCTGAGTGTTGGCACTCATTACACCGTTCATAAAAAGCACCTCGTCAATTCCGTTGGTTTTGCAGTAATCAACAAGATTCTGTTTGAAATATCTGAAATCGATAACATGAACTTCTTCGTAGTTATTGGTGAGATACGGAACAAAAGCGTTGCCGTAGCTTTCCTTTACAACGGCAATCTTCTTGCCTGCCGCCGCATTTTTCGAAGCTGATTTCAGAACCGTGAGGGCATTATCACCCATAATAAACACACCGTAGGTGTTTGAACCGCCCTCTGCGGCTTCATAGTAGGGACTGTCATAGCTTGCGGAAGAACCGTCTGCCTGTGTAATATTCATTGTTACATTATAAGGGAACTTCCAATAACTTACCGTATCGCTGTCAAGACCGTCTGCCGAGTTGGTAAACGAGCCTGTAAAGCCGTCAATCTTCTGTTCCTCGCAATCATCAAGCGAAAGAACGGGCAAATCGTTTGTATCGGCAAATGCTGTGTAAGCATAGTAAGCGCCGAGGCCTGTCCAATGGTGGTCGCTCTTAAAGTAGATGTAATCTGTATTATGTTCCGCAAGACGGTTGTAGCAGTTAATCGGAGTTACCTTATCAGAAAGAGCCGCATAAGCTGCCTTGATGTTGTCAGCCTGTGAGGTTGACGGAGCGTCGCTGTCTTTGAGTCTTTGCGGAAGTCCCATTTCGGTATGGTTAGGAACAATCATATCATAAACCTTTACGGAGCTGCCGAACTTGTCTGCAAAGCCGTTGATTGTCTGAGCATAGTTCTGCGCTCTTGCGTCATCACTGCTGAACAATTCGTAGCCTATTTTGTTCCACACATAAATGCCGTACGAAAGAGTTCCGTTTGTATTGTCGTCCTTTATGCTCGGTGTCATAAAGTATGTAGGAGAAAGCTCGTCTGCTTTGTTAGCTGTCGAAGATTTTGCGGTTTCGTCGGGAGATGCCGTTGTACCCACTGTTCCCGTGGGAACGCTTGCAAGGGCATCCTCCTTTGAACAACCCTTAAAAATTGAAGTTATAATAAAAATAATAACAAACAGAATTACCAATGCGCTCACAACGATAATAATTCTGTTTCTGGTTCTTCTTTTGTTTCTTCTTTTTACAGGTCTTCTGGCGGGACGCTGTGATGACGGTCTTGCGGCATAGCTTGCAGAACGGCGCTGTTGCTGTCTGCGACGATATTCACGGGAATCAATGCTGTCATCGAAATTATCAAGATCGAAATAATCGTAATCGTTTCTTCTGCTCATAGTGTTACTCTCCCAAACTGAAGATTTTTAAATTCAATTTGAATTCAATGAATTATATAAGTGTATTAATTACTCGCAGTGTACTCCTGTTTGAATCAAAGCAAGCCTTGCTCTGACCGTAAGGACATTATCATTTAGATTATACAACAGAAACTCATCAAAAACAATACAAAAAGCACAAAAAATACAATTTCCGTGAATTAATATTTACAAATGCAAAATAATAAATTACACATTTTTTGAATAAAATCGCAGTAAAAACAGTCAAATTTCTTGAACATATATGCAATTCGTGATAGAATTACAGGGTATGGAATTTTAAAAAATCCTTATCATCTTAAAAGGAGATATTTTTATGGAATACAGGTTTTCCGACAGGGTTTCAAGCCTGAAGCCGAGTGCTATCAGAGAAATTTTCAAATATGCCGCCGATCCGAGCGTTGTGTCACTTTCGGCAGGAAACCCGTCGCCCGATGCATTTCCCTCAAAGGAGATTGCGGAAATCTCGGCAAAGGTTTTTGCAGAAGATCCGATTTCGGTTTTACAGTACAGTGTTTCGGAGGGTTACACTCCGCTGAGAAAGCACCTTACGGAATATATGAAAAAGGAGCATAACACAGGCTCTGACAATGACGACATTCTCATCACAACAGGCGCACAGCAGATTATGGATTTGTGCTCAAAGGCTCTTGTAAACGAGGGCGATGTTGTAATCTGCGAGGCACCGTCATTCATCGGCTCTCTCAACACATTCAGAAGCTACAACGCAAAGCTTGCAGGTGTTCCCGTTGAACCTGACGGTATGAGCACAGAAAAGCTTGAAGAGGCTTTAAAAGCCAATCCGAACGCAAAGCTCATTTACACAATTCCGAATTTTCAAAATCCTTCGGGTGTTACAATGAGCCTTGAAAAGCGTAAGAAAGTTTATGAGCTTGCCAAAAAATACGGTGTTCTCATCATTGAGGACAACCCGTACGGCGACCTGCGTTACAGCGGTGAATATGTTCCGAACATAAAAAGCTTTGATACGGACGGAATTGTAATCTATGCCGGTTCATTCTCAAAGGTAATTTCACCGGGTATGCGTGTTGCTTACACAATTGCACCAAAGCCGATTTTTCAAAAGCTTGTTGTGTGCAAACAGGGCAACGATGTACATACAAATATCTGGGCACAATATGTATGCGATGAATTCATCACAAAGTATGACTTTAACGCTCATCTTGCAAAGCTTCGTGAAATCTACACAAAGAAAGCGAACTTCTGCATGGAGCTTCTTGACAAATACTGCGCACCGAAAATCACATATCATAAAATTGACGGCGGTCTTTTCATTTGGTGTGACTTGCCCGAGGATATTGATATGCCGAATTTCTGCAAAGAACTCGTTCTCAAAAAGGTTTGCGTAGTTCCGGGCAACGCATTTTTAACTGACGAAAACGAAACCTGTCACAGTTTCAGAATAAACTTTTCAACACCGACTGACGAACAGCTTGAAAGAGGAATAAAAATCCTCGGCGAGTATGCAAACAGTCTTTAATCACGGAGGGGAATAATGGAAAATCAGACAAAAAAAGAGGTTGTATTCAGCGCAATACAGCCCAGCGGAACAATTACACTCGGAAACTATCTCGGTGCGGTTCGCAACTGGGTTACAATGCAGAACGAATACGACTGCATTTACGCTCTTGCAGATTTGCACACAATCACGGTAAGACAGACTCCTGCCGTTATGCGTAAGAATATAATTGACGCTTATGCTTCAATTATGGCTTGCGGTATTGATGTTGAAAAAAGTCTTTTCTTCATTCAGAGTCATGTTCACACTCACGCAGAGCTTGCATGGGCGCTCAGCTGTTACACACAGTTCGGCGAGCTTTCAAGAATGACGCAGTTCAAGGACAAGTCTGCAAAGCATGCCGACAACATCAACGCCGGTCTTTTCACATATCCCGTACTCATGGCTGCCGACATTCTTCTCTATCAGGCTGACAAAGTGCCTGTCGGTGCAGACCAGAAACAGCACATTGAAATTACAAGAAACATTGCAGAGCGTTTTAACGGTATTTACGGCAATGTTTTCAAGATTCCGGACGGTTTCATTCCAAAGAACGGTGCAAGGGTTATGAGTCTTCAGGACCCGACAAGAAAGATGAGCAAGTCCGATGAAAATGTCAACGGCTGTGTACATCTTCTTGATGCACCCGAGGTTATAATGAAGAAGTTCAAGAGAGCCGTTACGGACAGCGAGGCAAAGGTTCGCTATGCGGAGGGCAAAGACGGCGTAAATAACCTTATGGCAATTTACAGCGCAGTTACAGGTCTTTCATATGAGCAGATTGAAAAGGATTTTGACGGCAAGGGCTACGGCGACTTCAAGACAGCTGTAGGCGAGGCAGTTGTTGAAGAACTTCGTCCGATTCGTGAACGCTACGAAAAGCTTGTTGCAGACAAGGCATATCTTGAAAGCTGTTACAGAAAAGCCGATGAAATTGCCCTTAAAATCAGCAGCCGCACAATGGGCAAGGTTATGAAGAAAATCGGGTTTATCTAATTAAAAAGGAACTCTGCCATGACAAAAATCGAAAGTAAAGCGATTAACTTTATAAAGAAAAACATTCTTCTGTTTTTACTCGGGGCAGTGAGTATAATTGCGATTGTCATAAGAGCCTGCGGAATAGATTTTCAAAGCGATGATTTCAACAGCTTTTTAAATTCGTGGTGGAGCATAATCAAGCTGAATGATTTTACGGGGCTTGCAACTCAGGTGGGTAACTACAACATTCCGTATCAAGTCATAATCTATCTTATGACTCTTTTGCCGCTAAATGCTCTGTATGCGTACAAAATCGTATCAATAATCTTTGACTTTGTACTTGCAATTTCAACCGCAATGCTTGTTTATTCGTTTGCAAAGAATAACCGACGGCTCAAAGCGATACTCACCTACTCAGCCGTACTTCTTTCGGCAACGGTGATTTTTAACTCATCGTTTTGGGCGCAATGCGATTCAATTTACACCTCGTTTATAATCCTTGCAATACTGTTTTTGCACAAAGACAAGCCGATTGCATCGTTTGTGTTCATCGGCGTTGCGTTTGCATTCAAGTTGCAGACCGTATTCATCATTCCCGTTCTGCTTTATTACTGGATTTCGACAAAGAAAATTTCGATTCTGCATTTCTTTATAATTCCTGCGGTTGATGTGATAATGTGCCTGCCTGCAATTATTATGGGTAGACCGTTTATCGATATTATCACAATCTACGCTGAACAGACCGACTACGGAAAGCTTATTCAGATGAACTGTCCGAACTTTTATGCACTAATATGTGACGGAAACGATATGACATATTATTATCTGTTCAAGCAGTTTTCGGTCTTTCTGACAATTGCCGTACTCGGAATTATGATGTGCATTATCATCTATAAAAAGGTTGATTTGAAAAGCCTTGAAACTTTTCTTCTGACAACAGCGTGGACTGTGTTCACCTGTATCATGTTTCTTTCGTCAATGCACGAACGCTACGGTTATCTGCTTGACATTATTTTAATTGTCTATGCGGCGGTAAGTGCAAAGCATTTGTGGATTCCGATTGTGTCAACGCTTATAAGCCTGAGAGGCTATTGCTACTATCTGTTCTCATACGAGCTTATTAGCCTTAAATTTACGGCAATCATCTACACCGCACTTTATGTTTACATAACATTCTTGCTCGTAAAAACAATTTTCAGAGCAAAATCATCTGATAATGTTTTTGCAAAAACAATTTAAAATTAAACATATTTTAAATAACAAACAACCGCCAAAATCCATTATATCGGGTTTTGGCGGTTGTTATTTTTATTTATTCAATGATTTTTAATTTTTGCAAATACAACAGCAACAAGAAATGTGACAAATTCTGTAATTGGGAACGCAAGCCATATGCCTGTCATTTGAACAGCGCTGTTTAAAAGCCAAATTACGGGGACTAACAGCACGCCCTGTCGCAACAGTTGAACTACAACGCCGGGCATAATACTGTCTGTTGCCTGTTCATAGGTTGCAATCATTGCGGAAAAGCCGCTGAACACAAATCCGAGTGACATAATTCTCATTGCCGGCACTCCAAAAGCACACATTTCTTCCGATGCCGAAAACAAAAACAATATCTCTTTCGGGAAAATCAGCACCAAGAGCATACCGACAATCATCATAACAGTCGCAATAATTGTTCCGCTCTTATTTGCTTGTTTAAGGCGACCGTACTCTTTTGCTCTGTAATTAAACCGCATTATAGGCAAACAGCCTTGAATCAGTCCGTTCACCGTCATAAAAATCAACTGCTGAACCTTGAAATATGCTCCGAAAAATGCAACCGCCGTGTCCGAATATCGCACCAAAAACATATTTGCAAAATTCACGGTGAATGCTCCCAACGCATTCATAACAAACGAGGGCAATCCGTAGGAAAATATCAGCTTTATCATCTGCGGTTCAAGGCAGTTTTTAAACACCGGCTTAACCTTTTGTTTTGTAAAAAACAGCTGTATCAACGCAATGATTGTTGAAACAACATAGCCTAAAACCGTGGCAACTGCAGCTCCGACCACACCCATTTTCGGAAACGGACCTATGCCGAAAATGAGCAAAGGGTCAAACACGAAATTGAATACAACACCTGCAATTTGAAACCACATCGGAGCAATCATATTGCCTGTTGCCTGAAGTATTTTTTGAATTACAATATGCACCATATTTGGTATCTGCATAAAAACGCAGACGCTCATATACGCAATTCCGTATTCAAAAATCTCTTTGTTTTGCGTAAAAGCCGAATAATAGGGATTTATTATGAAAAGCGAAAGAAAATTTATCAGCACTCCGACAACTACCGAAATTACCACTCCGAGAGCCGCTGCAGAATTTGCCTTTTGCTGATTTTTCTGTCCCAAATAACCTGCAATCAAAACATTAACACCCACACCTATCCACACGGACAACGCATTCATAAGCGTTGTAATCGGGAATGCAAGCGATACTGCCGCAAGCGCCTGTTCATTTATACCCGCAACAAACATACTGTCAACAAGGTTGTATGAATACTGAAAAAACATTGAAATCAGCGGCGGTGCCGACATTTGAATTATAAGTTTGTTGACAGGTTCATAAGCCATTTTGTTTTCCGTTTTAACGCCCATATTAACACCCCTTGCGTAAAATAAAAATCGCCATACACCCATAATGAGTGTATGGCGAAAATAAGAATCACATCTTAGAAAAATCCATACCAATTTAGATTTATCATATCAATGAGTTAAGTATATCATACCTGTAAAAAATATTCAAGATTATCACCAAAAATTTACTTTTTGCTTTCAAGCCACATATCAAGGGCTTTTTCATAGACATCAATGCTTGTGATTCCGAGATTCATAATAAATGTGTGATATTCCTTTGCGTCAAAGCTTGAGCCAAGCTCGCTTTCGGCTGTTTCACGCATATCAATCATCTTGAGGTAGCCTACGGTATAGGGGAGAAAATAACCCGGATTTGAACGGGCAAGGTCATACGCCTCTTTTGTTGCGGCTGTAACGCTCTCGCTGTCAGCCGAACCGAGTGCCGTTGACATATACTCCTTGACTTTTTCATAATCCCAGCCGTTGTAGTTCACACCGACATCGACCATGGAATAGAGAATATAGCCGAGAATATCATTTGCGTAGATAAGCTTCTTAATGCCTTCGCTTGTATCAAGGTAATCAAGCGTACATTTCGAGGCATACTGCGCCCAACCCTCGGTTGCGCCGATAAAGCTTAAAATCTTGCGGACATTCGGGATATCCTTGTTTGCATTTGATGCGGTAAACTGATAAAGATGACCGGGATAGCCTTCATGGGCAAGAGTTGTGTACATCTGAGTCATACCCTTATTTGCAAAGTCGGGGTTGATTTTGATGATATTAACGCTTGTATCGTCAATTCGTCCCTGAACATAGTACGCTCCCACATTGTCGCTCTTTGCGGAATCGCTCATATAATCTGCCGTGTAAGAGGTTGTAACGGGAGTCGGAAAGTCATCCTCGATATTCTCAATCAAAAATTCAAGCACCTCATCGGCGTCCTTAAAGTCGGGTTTGTAGTCCTGAAATTTGCTCAAATCATCCTGCGAAACATTGCTCATACTCATTCCAACCTTTGTAAAGCTGTTTGTAAGGTATGACTTAAGCTCCTCGGGAGTCATACTGCTGCTTGTTTTATCTTTGACAATTGCCGAATAATACTTTTTGCCGATTTTGCCGTAACCGCAAAGACCTTCTTCGTTTTTGCCTGACTTTTTGAGACTTTCAAGTGCTGAATTTGCTGATTTCAAAGCAGGAATGTAGTATTCTTCAAAATACTTTTTGTTGGTTTCGACAACAGTCTTTTTCTCGGAATCGGTAAGACCGAGTGACTTTATTCTCGACTCAAACTCGTCAACAAGCACGGACTTGTCATTCTTAATATGTTTTTCGCACTCGTCAATTGACTGCTGTGCGATATCTTCAGCCATAAAGTAACCGTCCTCAGCCTGCTTTCTTGTGAACTCAATGCACTCGTCCATATAGCGTTTTGTGTCCTTCAAAACAGCAAGGTAAAGGTCGGTATCATCCTTTTCATAGAAAGTGAATTCGGACAGGGTGGTAAAGAGGTTTGCAATAATTCCCGACTGCGGTGCAAATATACTCTGCAATTCTGTTGTACCATCATATGAAAGCTGAATTTCAAAGTAGCTTTCAAGGGTGTCATATGTCTGCTTTTGAGAAGAAGTAAGTCCCGAACGGTCAAACTCCTCCAAATCCGTTTTTGCCTTTTTCAGTTCATCAAAGGATTCTTTTGTATCTTCATCGGACACATGACCGAGGGTATAGTCCTCCTCGTCATATTTCAAACCGTAGTCCGACGGATTTGAAATGTCAAAATGTGCAGTAAGAGCGTCATCCTCAAGTTCTTCCGAAAACAAATCGTCACAATATTTATCAAACTGAATTTGTGCATCCGTTTTGGTTGGTTCTGTGTCAGAATCAAAGTCACAGGCACAGACAGAAAATGCCATCACTGCACAGAGCATAACAGCAAGCGCACCCTTGAGTGACTTTTTATTTATAATTTTCTTCATTTTGTCCTCCGTAAAGATTGTTGTTTACCAAAGTATAACATATTATCGTGCTGTTATTCAATGGTTATTTTTCATTTTACCATTTTCCGCAGTAACCGTAGCAACGCCCAACAGGCATTGCCGTTCTTTTTTAACAATTGTTGAAAACTATGTGGAAAATGTGTATAATAATTAGCCCTGTTCAATTGTATTTTTGTAAATTGTAACCATTTGTAATTATTTGTAATTTTCTCGGATAATTGAGCCAACAATATGCCAGGACCGTAAACTCGTAGGGTAGCCTTGCGACCGCCGCCTGTGGCGGATAATATCCGCCCCTAAAGATTTGTACGAACAATTGCAATACTACGCTCGGGCATAATATGTTTTTTACATTACAAACTGTCTGCCCGACATTAATTTTCAATTTTCCATTTTCAATTTGAAATTCGTTCTATCGCTTCGCTTAAATCCGTACACAAAAAATCTATCATCGGTTTAATTTCGTCTGTCGGCTCTGACAAATCGGGTACCATAACCGTGGTCATACCTGCGGCATGTGCGGATTTTATGCCGTTAATGCTGTCCTCAAACGCAACGCAGTCCACCGGCTCAAGTCCGAGCTTCTTTGCGGCAATCAAAAAAACCGCGGGATCGGGCTTGCCGTTTTTAACATCATCACCGCACACAAATGCGTCAAATTTATCATAGAGATTGATCTTCTTCATAATCTTCAAAGCCGTTTGTGACGAGGTTGAAGTTGCAAGCGAAATTTTACAACCGACTGATTTTAAATAATCAAAAATTTCGTACAAGCCTTTTTTTACAGGCACACCGTTCTTTTCGATACGCTTAAAATAGCGGATTCTCGACTCCGCCTTGTAAGCAGGATAGTCAAAATCATCACCGTAAACCGACTTGTAATATTCGTAGGAATCCTCACTGCGAAGTCCGATTGTCTTTTTGAAAATGTCGAGATTAAACTCTTTGCCGTCCTCATCAAGCATTTCCTGCCAGATTGAATAAACAAGCCTTTCGCTGTCAATCATAAGCCCGTCCATATCAAAAACTGCGCCCTTAAACATAAAACCGCCCCTTTTTTCGCTTTTAAGTCTGTATATAATAGCATATTTTACAAAAAAACACAAATCGGTTGTAATTGCGACAAAGTTATGATACAATCGTTTGAATGGTCTGTGAAAAATATAAATTTGAGGGTAAGGAAGTTTTATGGCAACATCAATTTATGCAAAACCTATCAAAGCAAAAACGATTCTGAAGTTCACTTTGCCAACCGTTCTTATGATGGTTTTTATGTCACTTTACACGGTTGTTGACGGAATCGTTGTTGCGAACTGTGTCGGAAGTGACGCATTGTCCGCAATCAATATTGTATATCCGTTCACGCTCGTATTTATGGCTGTGGGCTTAATGTTTTCAACAGGCTCAAATGCTATAATCGCAAAGAAAATGGGAGAAGGCAAACAGGAGGAAGCAAACCGACTTATGTCCGGTGTTGCAATCACGGCAACGGTCATTTCTGTTATCATTGCTGTGCTGTTCACAATTTTTGCCGAACCTATGTACATGATGTTCGGTTCAAACGAAAAGATTCTCCCCTACTGCATTGACTACGGCAGCGTTATGATTCCGTACGGCTTTGTAATGTGCTGGCAGATGCTCAACCAATCGTACCTTGTAACAGCAGACAAGCCACATATCATGCTTGTTTTCTCGATACTGTCGGGTTGCACAAACATTGTGCTTGACATTCTTTTTATGGCAGTGTGGGATTTTGGAATAATCGGTGCAGGACTCGGCACCATTATCGGAATGGCTGTGGGTGCAATTCCGCTTTTGCTCTTTTTCAACAAAAAGCAGACTCTGCACTTTGGCAAGCCTGAATTCAAGGTCAGTGAAATCCTCTTTGCAATGGCAAACGGCTCGTCAGAGGCTGTGACAAATCTTTCAACAGCCGTGACAACAGCGCTGTTCAACATTCAGATGATGCACTTTGCAGGCGCAAAAGGCGTTGCGGCTATAAGTGCTATTTTGTACATTCACTTTATTTTCACTGCGGTTTCGTTTGGATTCACTTCGGGAGTTTCACCCGTCATCAGCTTTAACTACGGCGCACAAAACCACGAAAAACTGCAAAAGCTGTTCAAATTATGCATAAAAATCACGCTGATAATTTCGGTTGCAATGATTACGGCATCTGAATTTTTTGCAGAACCGCTTGTCGGAATTTTCTCGGCAGGCGACGAAAAAATCCAACAGATTGCGCTCAGCGGATTCAGAATTTTTGCAATAAATTATCTGTTGTGCGGAATGAATATTTTCGCATCGGGACTTTTCACCGCACTCAACAACGGCAAGATTTCAGCCGTGATTTCAGTTGCAAGAACGCTTGTTTTCGAGTGTGCCGCAATGCTGATTTTGCCGATGTTTATAGGCATAAACGGTGTGTGGTCGGCATTGCCCGTTGCAGAATTGTGTGCCGTTGCAATTTCCGTAACATTTATAATTGCCAATGCAAAAAAATACCATCTGGTAAAAGTTTAATATATAGCGATACGTAGCGGCGATCAGTGATCGCCATTTGATTTGGCTGCAAAGCCAAATCAACCATACACCAATATTTTGAAATACGGTCGAACCGATTTTGCAATCGTTTCGATTGGCGTTCACTGAACGCCGCTACATATTTGGATTCACACCAAACAAAAAGTCCGAACATTTTGCGTGTTCGGACTTTTTTCATAGATTAAATTTTCAACGATTAAATTTTAATCGAAATCAGATTGCACGAACTCTGATTACGCCGTCAACTGCTGCGATTTTTGCAAGGTCATCTGCACCGGCGCCTGCAACATCAATAATTGTGTAAGCATAGTCGCCACGGCTCTTTGAAAGCATATTTTCAACATTGCCGCTGATCTGTGTGAGAACCTTCTTAAGAAGCTCGGGAACATTCTTGTGAGCAACGCAGAAACGGGTATCGTCAGCATTTGTTCTTGCAAGTGAAATTGCAGGATAGTTTACGGAGTTGATGATGTTACCGTTCTCGAGATACTCCTTAACCTGATCACAAGCCATAACAGCACAATTTTCTTCACTTTCGGGAGTTGATGCACCGAGGTGTGGGAGGCAGATAATATTCTCTTCACCGAGGATATCGTCTGTTCCGAAGTCTGTAACATACTTAGCAACCTTGCCGCTCTTAACAGCCTCAAGAACTGCTGTTGAATTAACAAGACCGTCACGGCTGAAGTTGAGAATACGAACACCGTCTTTCATCTTGGCAATCATATTGGCATCAACCATATCTCTTGTGTCATCAGTAAGCGGAACATGGATTGTGAGATAGTCGCAATTTACCATAACATCTTCTGCGCTCTTCATGAGCTTAACAGTAGGAGCAAGCTTGAGAGCGTTGCCCACAGACATAAACGGGTCAAAGCCGATTACATTCATACCGAGAGCAACAGCGGCATTTGCAACAAGAATACCGATTGCTCCAAGACCGATAACACCGAGGGTCTTGCCCTTGATTTCGGGACCGACGAACTGACTCTTGCCCTTTTCAACCATCTTACCGACAGCTGCACCGTTGCCCTTGAGAGTCTTTGCCCATTCATAACCCTCAATAACCTTACGATTTGAAAGAAGAAGTCCTGCGATAACAAGCTCCTTAACAGCGTTTGCGTTAGCACCCGGAGTATTGAAAACAACAATGCCCTGCTCGCTGCACTTATCCTTCGGAATATTGTTTGTGCCTGCGCCTGCTCTTGCAATTGCAAGAAGGTTATCGGCAAATTCCATATCGTGCATTGCGGCACTTCTTACAAGAACTGCGTCAGGGTTCTGAACATCGTCACCGTATTTATAGTTATCACCGAGACGGCTTGTGCCGATAGCGGCGATTTTGTTTAATGTAAGAATGTTATACATCAAAATCAATCCTTTTTAATTTTTTATTTTAAGAATTTACAATAACAGGCGAACAGCGTTCGCCCGTTATATCATAATATTCAATAATTATAATATTCAATAATTACTTGTTTTCAGCCTCGAACTTCTTCATAAACTCAACGAGTTTTTCAACGCCCTCATAAGGCATAGCGTTGTAGATTGAAGCTCTCATACCGCCGACTGTGCGATGACCCTTGATATTAACAAGACCGTTTTCAGTAGCCTCTTTAACGAATTTAGCGTCAAGGTCAGCGTCACCTGTAACGAACGGAACATTCATAAGCGAACGATCCTCGGGAACAACAGTACCCTTGAAAAGCTCTGAAGAATCGAGGAAACCGTAGAGAAGGTCAGCCTTCTTCTTGTTGATTTCATACATCTTATCAAGACCGCCAACCTCGTTCTTAATCCACTCAAGAACAAGCTTTGCAATGTAAATTGTGTAGCAAGGCGGTGTGTTGAACATTGAACCGTTGTCAGCGTGAGTTTTCCAGTTAAGCATTGTAGGAGTGATATCCATAGCGTTGCCGATAAGATCCTCACGAACGATAACAACCGTAAGACCTGCCGGAGCCATGTTCTTCTGTGCGCCTGCATAGAGAACGCCGAATTTTGAAACATCAATCGGTCTTGAAAGAATACAGGAAGAAATATCTGCAACGAGCGGAACATCGCCTGTGTCGGGAAGCTCGTGATAAACAGTACCGTAAATTGTGTTGTTCATGCAGATGTAGAAATAGTCGGCGTCCTTTGTGAATGTTGAAGGATCAAGCTTTGGAATGTATGTGAAGGTCTTGTCAGCCGATGAAGCAACAACATTAGCCTGACCGTAACGGGCAGCCTCTGCATGAGCCTTTTTAGCCCACTGACCTGTGATAACATAATCAGCCTTACCGCTCTTTGTCATAAGGTTCATAGGGATAGCCGCAAACTGTGTTGACGCACCGCCCTGAAGGAAAAGAACCTTGTAGTTGTCAGGAATGTTCATAACCTCTCTCAAAAGAGCCTCGGCACCCTCAATGATTGTACCGTAAATTTTTGAGCGGTGTGACATTTCCATAACGCTCTGACCACTGCCTTCGTAGTCGAGCATTTCTGCCGCTGCTTTTTTAAGCACAGACTCAGGCAGCATTGAAGGACCTGCCGAAAAATTATATACTCTTGCCATTTCTGATATCTCCCTTTTTAAAGAAAATTTAAAAATATAGTTGTAAAAATAAATACATTTAAATTATACGCTTTTAGCACGCTAAAGTCAATAAATTCATAGCACTAAAGCATAAAAAACGAAAAATTTCGTGATTCTGTTGTGCAAATGAATCAGCCAAGCTTAATTTTGCCGATGCAACCAACGATTTCATCTCTCATACGCTCAGCCTCTTTACGAGCGGCAACGGCAAAATCATCTTCTGTAAGCCCCTGCTTTTTCCATGCGCACATAATGCCGCGGCTTGAGTTGATGATTGCACCAAGACCGTTTTCGTCAAATGCGTTTTTAACATCATCGGCACCGCCGCCCTGAGCACCGTAACCGGGAACAAGGAAGAATGTGTGCGGAAGTTTTGCTCTCATTTCACCGAGCTGTTCGGGATATGTTGCACCCACAACTGCACCTACTGCCGAATAGCCGTGCTTACCCATAAGGTCTTCGCCCCAGCCTTCGCACATCTTGCCCATATGCTCATAAACGCTCTCATTTGTTTCAAGCTTCATATCCTGAAGTTCGCCCGAGCTTGGGTTTGAAGTTTTTACAAGAACAAAAATGCCCTTGTCGTCCGAATCGCAAATTTTTGCAAGCGGCTTGATACCGTCTGTTCCGAGGTAGCCGTTTACCGTGAGTGCGTCTGCACCGAATGCGTCAATACTTTCGCCTGCAACATCTGTATGACCGAGGTGTGCCGTAGCATATGCCTCCATAGTTGTGCCGATATCGTTACGCTTGCCGTCTGTGATAACGAACATACCCTTTGACTTTGCATAAGCGATTGTGTCACAAAGAGCCTTAACACCCTGCCAGCCGTACATTTCATAATATGCAGCCTGTGGCTTTACGGCAGGAACAATATCATAAAGTGCGTCAATAAGCGCCTTGTTGAATTCAAAAAGTGCAGCAGCCGCACCCTCAAGCGTCTTGCCATACTTTTCAAAGCATTTTGTTTTGATTGATTCGGGAACATAGTCAAGCTTTGGGTCAAGACCTGCAACCGTAGGATTCTGCATTTTTACAATATTTTCGATAAGTCTGTCAAATGCCATAGTGATTCTCCTCATTTTTTGTAATGTAAAAACAATTTGTTCGTTCATATTTTGATTTAAACAATGTCATTGCTTAACCGTAGCGGCGGTCAATGACCGCCAATCGTTTTGGTTGTGAAACCAAAACGAATAAACAACAAATGTATTGTTATATCGTGGTTAATTACTTTAATTCAAATCGTTTGTATGGTCGAACCGATTTTGCAATCGGTTCGATTGGCGTTCAATGAACGCCGCTACAAATTTAATTAGCTGTTGATAATATCATAAAGTTCATTTGAAAACTTGTAATAATCCTGTCTGTCCTCTTTTACGAACTGAATTGCAGGACGGGGATGTGTGTTGTACTGACCTGTGAGAAGGTACGGAATATCGTAACCCCACTTAACGCCCTCAGCCTTAAACTTGTGGGTGTACTCCTCAATGATTTTGAGAATAGGAGCAACCTGATACTTCGGGTTCTTGAGAAAACCGAGGAGAAGTTCAAGCGCACAGTTGCCTGCGCCTCTGCCCATGCCGTCAACGGTTGCGTCAAGGTAGCTGACGCCCTGAGTCATAGCCTCAATTGTGTTGGCAAAAGCAAGCTGCTGGTTGTTGTGAGCGTGAATACCAACCGACTTGCCGTACTTGTCGGCAATTGAGCAGTAAAGGTCTGCAAGTCGTCTTGACTCCTCGGGATAGAGTGCGCCGTAGCTGTCAACAATGTAGAAAGCGTTTACGGGAGTTTTGCCGAGAGTTTCAAGAGCCGCTGTAATATCCTCGGTTCTTGCCTTTGAAACAGCCATAATATTGATTGTTGTTTCGTAGCCCTTCTTTGCAGCGTCCTCAATCATTTCAACAGCCGCAGGAATTGCGTTGATGTATGTTGCAACTCTGATGAGGTCAATCGGGCTGTCCTTCTTTGCGATAATATCCTTCTTAAAATCTGTTCTGCCGACATCAGCCATAACAGCGATTTTAAGAGAAGTCTTGTTGTCGCCTACAATTTTTCTGATATCTGCATCGTTACAGAATTTCCACTTACCGAAATCTTCTTCGTTAAAGATTTCCTTTGATGCCTTGTAGCCGAATTCCATATAATCAACACCGGCTTTAACATTTGCATTGTAAAGATCCTTGATGAATTTGTCGTCAAATCTGAAATCGTTACAAAGACCGCCGTCACGGATTGTTGCGTCTACTACTCTGATATCCTGTCTTACCGACAGGAGGTCACCCTTCTGTGCCATAATTTTACTCCTTTATGTTAAAGTTTATATTAAATTAAATTTATTTGGTGAGCGAACACGGCGAGCCGCCGTCCCCAATTCGTGCAGACAGTTTGACAAATAAAAAACATTTATGCCCGAGCGTAGTACAGCTACCGTTTGCACAATTTTAATAGTATCAACATCTACAATTAAAACAAACTCAATCTTCAAAAACTACCTTACCGCCGAGGATTGTCTTTTTGACTTTACCTGTGAGAGTTCTGCCTTTAAACGGGGTGTTTTTGCTTTTGCCGTGAAGTTTATCAACATCAACTGTCCATTCTTCATCGGGATTTATAAGAACAACATCGGCATTTGCACCGACTGAAAGAGTGCCTGCGTTGATTTTCAAAATCCTTGCAGGATTAACACTCATCTTCTCAACAAGCTGTGAAAGCGTCATTTTGCCTGTCTTAACCAGGTATGTGTTGCAGACCGCAAACGAGGTTTCCATGCCGATTGAACCGTTGGGGGCTTTTACAAAATCAGCCTTTTCCTCGGGTGTGTGCGGTGCGTGGTCGGTTGCTATGGCATCAAGTGTGCCGTCACAAAGCCCGTTGATAATCTCGTCAACATCAGCCTGAGTTCTGAGAGGCGGATTCATTCTGTAATCAGCGTCACCTCTTAAAAGCTCCCTGTCCGTGAGCGAAACATAATGCGGAGCGGTTTCGGCGGTCACCTTAACACCTCTCCTTTTGGCATCACGGATAAGTGCAACGCTTGTTTTGGTGCTGACATGGCAGATATGAATAGGCTCGTTAAGAGCGGCGGCAAGTGCAATTTCTCTTGCAGTTCCGCAGTCCTCGGCACCGGCAGGGATTCCCTTGACACCGAGCTTTTCCGAAACCTCGCCCTCGTTAATTTTACCGCCGTTGGCAAGAAACAAGTCCTCGCAATGTGCGACAATTGTCATGCCGAGCTTTGGAGCTTTTTTCATTGCGTCACTCAAATACTTTGTGTTTTCAACAGGTCTGCCGTCATCGGTGAGTGCAATTGCACCTGCACTTTTCACAGCGTCAATGTCTGTGGGTTCTTCGCTTTTAAGTCCCTTGGTAACGCTTGCCGCAACATAAACACGGCTGTCGGCGTCTTTAGCTTTGTCAAGAATATACTTTACAATTTCGGGGCTGTCGGTTGTCGGGTTGGTGTTCGGCATTGCAAGCAGGCTTGTAACACCGCCTGCGGCAGCCGCCTTGCATCCCGTGATAATATCCTCTTTGTGAGTCTGACCGGGATCACGAAGATGCACATGCATATCAACAAATCCCGGAACGGCACAAAGACCGTCTGCGTCAATAATCTCTCCGTCTGATGTAATGCCGCTGCCGATTTCGGCAATCACACCGTCCTTTATGAGAATATCTGTTTTTTCGTTAAGCTTGTCGGCAGGGGAAACAACCACTGCGTTTTTAATTAGCATTTCCATGTTTTTCCTCCGTTAAGAAAAGAAATTATCTTCTCTTGTTTCTGTTTGCAGGGTGGCGATTCTGCTGGGGGCGGCGGTCGGTTCTGCTGTGAACCTGAACAAGTCCGTCACTCTCGCCTCTTTCGGCACGCATTCTTGCACGCTCTGCCTTTTGTCTTTCTCTCTCTCTTCTCTCTTCCTCTGCCTTTTTGCGTTTGGCAATCGCACGCTTACGCTTGATCATTATTGAAACATTCTTGCAGAAATATCCGCAGTGAATGCCAAAATTCTTAACTCCGCCTGCAAAGCCCCTGAGAGCGTTACCGATGTTTTTGCCTACATTGGCAAGAACCTCTTCCGTTGACCGTTTATCATTCGGTTCACCCTCGGTTTCTTTATTATTCTCTTTTTCAAGAGCGTTCTGCTTTACGGTTTCTGCTTTTCTTTCAACCTCGCCGATAACATCAACGTCCTCGGCATCTCTGAGGTCTGAGCTTTTGATAACCCCCATTGACTTTTTGGGAGCTTCGTCAAAAAAGTCATAACCGCTGTCAAACTTGTTTTTCTTAGCCTTTGCCCTTACAAGCTCCTCGTCATCAACCTCTTCCCCGGTTTTCTCCTCGGGATCGTCACTGCCGAAAATGATGTTTGCGTACTTGTCAACCTTTTTTTCAAGCGGATGCTTTTGTTCGGAAACCTCCTCGGTTTCTTCAACATCGGCATCGTCCTCACGGTCGATATCGTCAGGCTCGCTTGTTTCAAAAAGATCGTGTTCGGGTTCGGGGATAACGAGTGTAGGACCTGACGAAGAGCTTATGTTCTCGTGTTTTTCAGGTGTTTCTGCGTTATCTTTTTCGTTTTCGTCAATTTTTTCGGGTTCAGTCTCTGAGGTATCTGCTGCGGTAGGCTCCTTTTTTTTTTCGTCCTCCGTGCTGTTTTCCTCGTAACCGTAGTTGTTTTTATATGCCTCACGCTCAAGCTCACTCTTGTAAGCCTTTGCGGAGTTGATTATCTCGTCAATTTCTTTTTCCTTGGCATCATCCGTGTCATAACCAAAGTTTGAATACTCACTTGTAATTTCTTCCGGTTCTTCCATATTTTCGATTATCGGCTCGGGAGCATATCTTCTGCCCGACAAAGCCGGTTCTTCTTCAACCTCTTCCGCATATCTCTGCTTTTTCTTTGAGCGTTTATCGGGCTTTTCGGGAGAATCGTCAAAATTGTCAATGTCGTAGTCCGTACCCTTTTCACCGAGTTTATACTTAACTGCAAGCTCCTCAAGAATAGCGTTATTCTTCTTAGCCTTTTTATGCTTTCTGATTCTCACGGCAAAAATTATGATGAGTACAATCAAAATAAGGATAACAACACCGCCGCCGATGATTATGTACGGAATAAATCCCTTTGAAAACGGCAGGTCGCTGAATTTTACCGAAGATACAATTTTGGAAAAAGTATCGTAGTCAACGGTTGTAACATCACCCTCTGTTCTCTGCATTGTGATATTAATGTTCATACCGTCATAAACCGTGTTGGCAACAAAGGTTTTCACATCGCCCTTACTGCTCTGAGCAGTTGCGTCAAACACAAGCCACACAGCTTTTTCTTTTTGGTCGGGAGTACAGCTCCGATACTCGTCGGAATTAAGAAAATTGTTGCGTATATTTGAAAGCTCGCTTGAAGAAAGCTGAGCATAGTTGCCGACATTCTCGCTGCTCTCATTTTTTGTCATTGTCACGGTCAGAATAACCGATGACATATTATCCATACCCTGAAGATAGATATTTCCGTTCTGAAAGGTTTTCATTGTTGTGTCATAATCAAGACCGAAAACAGAAAAATATTTATCTGTGCTTTTACTGTCCCTTGTAACAGCGCTCATACCGTCAGGCATTGAAAGCGTCATATCGTCAATCTGCGGAATCTCGTAATCTTTTGTTGCGCCTGAACAGGCAAAAATACCGCAAAATACCATTACGGCACAAATTGCAAGCGTTACAGCTCTTTTAAAAACAGTTTTCATCATGTCCGTATATTCCCCCGAAACTAAATTAGATTCATCAATACTGCTTTTTAGAATGTATATCTAATTAATTATACATAATCTGTCAAAAAAATACAAGGTTTTTACCGTTTAAATTTGAAAACAAGAGTAAGTTATGTAGGAGCGTTCATTGGACGCTCCCACAATTAAGCATATACTTTCATATAAATAAAAAATGGTCGGGTGACAATGATTTGCATCTTGCAAATTGCCTTCCCGACCATAATTTTACATTTTCAATTTTCCATTTTCAATTAAATACAAGACCGCCGTTTATTCTACAGTAACCGACTTAGCAAGGTTCTTTGGCTTATCGGGATCAATACCTCTGTTGATTGATGTGTAATAAGCAAGAATCTGGAGCGGAACAACCGCTGTAATCGGCATAAGAAGCTCGTCTGTATGCGGAATTTCGATAACATAATCCGCAACACCGTCCTTGAGTTCTCTTGCACAGGCGTCTGTGCAAACAAGAATAACCTTTGCACCTCTTGACTTAACCTCAACAACATTGCTGATTGTCTTGGGGATAATACCTGTCTGAGTTGCAACGGCGATAACCGGAACATCCTCGTCAATAAGCGAAATTGTGCCGTGCTTTAACTCGCCTGCGGCGTAGCTTTCCGAGTGAATGTACGAAACCTCTTTGAGCTTGAGCGAACCCTCCATTGAAAGGGCATAGTCAAGACCTCTGCCTATGTAAAGCAAGCTGTCGGTTGCAACAAGCTTTGTGGCAACGAACTTGCAGGTATCCTCGCAGTTGTCGATTACATACTGAACTGCCTCAGGCATTTTTGTGAGAGCCGAAACAAGTCGCTTGCACTCGGCTGTGCTGATTGTTTCCTTTGCAAGAGCAAGCTCAAAGGCAAAGAGATACATAACGGAAAGCTGTGTGATGTATGCCTTTGTTGACGGAACGGAAATTTCGGGACCTGCGAGTGTGTAGATGAGCATATCCGCCTCACGGGCAATTGAACTGCCCTTTGCGTTTACGATTGCAAGAGTTTTTGCACCCTTCTGCTTTGCAAGACGCATTGCGGCAAGGCTGTCGGCTGTTTCGCCCGACTGTGAAATGATGATTACAAGGTCGCCCTCGCCTACAATCGGATTTCTGTAACGGAACTCGGACGCAATGTCAACATTTACGGGAACTCTTGCGAGATCCTCAATAACATACTTGCCAACCATACCTGCATGCATGGCAGTACCGCAGGCAACGATTGTGATATTTTTGAAATTCTTGATTGTTTCCGTTGTGATGCCGCACTCCTCAAGAAACGGAAGTCCCTCTTTGATTCTCGGCATAATCGTTGTTCTGATAGCCTCGGGCTGTTCGTTGATTTCCTTAATCATAAAGTGCGGATAACCGCCCTTTTCGGCAGCCTCCATATCCCAGTCGGCTGTCTGAAGTTCCTTTTCAATCGGATCAAGGTGTTCGTCAACGAACGAAACACCGTCAGATGAAAGTGTTACGATTTCATCATGGGCAAGAAGATAATAATCCCTTGTGTACTGAAGAATTGCGGGAACATCGGACGCAATAAAGCACTCTCCTTCTGCAACGCCTACGATAAGAGGACTTTCACGGCGAACCGCAAAAACTCTGTCGGGGAAATCCTTGAACATAATTCCGAGTGCAAACGAACCCTTAAGCTCAGCCATTACACTGTCAATTGTTTCAAGAGGATTTCCGTTGTATTTATAGTCGAGGAGCTGAGCAACAACCTCTGTATCTGTGTCGCTTAAAAAAGTTCTTCCCTTTGAGATGAGGAAGTCTTTAAGCTCCATATAGTTTTCAATAATACCGTTGTGAACGATTGTAACCCTTGTACCGCTGTGTGGATGTGAGTTTACATCCGAAGGCTCGCCGTGGGTTGCCCAACGGGTGTGACCTATGCCGACATGACCTTTCGGAGTGCCGACCTCTGCAAGCTTATCCTTTAGGTCCTGAAGCTTACCCTTGGTCTTTACGGTCTTTATTTCTCCGTTATCAAAAACCGCAATTCCTGCCGAGTCATAGCCTCTGTATTCAAGCTTTGTGAGAGCATTAACAAGCACCTCACTGCAATCCTTAGGTCCTACATAACCTACAATACCGCACATAAAATTTCTCCTTTTCGGTTAATCATTGACCTTGTGGCAAAAAGTAGGTACAAGTTCTGCCAAAAGTTCAACTGTCTTTTCACTGTCATTGTTTTCTGCGGTCTTTTTGAGAACCTCAAGCTTTGACAGCATATCTGTTTCGTCTATTTTAATTTGATTTCCTATGAAAATTTTCTTGTTCTGTGTTGACTTAAGACCTTCTTCGTCCATAAGAAGCTCCTCAAAAAGCTTTTCACCCGGACGAAGTCCCGTGAAAATAATCGGAACATCTTTGTACGGAACCTTACCGTACATTCTGATAAGGTTCTCGGCAAGGGTTGTAATCTTGACGGGAGCACCCATATCAAGAACAAAAATCTCACCGCCCTTTGCCATTGCACCTGCCTCAAGAACAAGCGAAACAGCCTCGGGAATAGTCATAAAATATCTGATAATATCGGGATGTGTTACGGTAACGGGCGCACCGTTTTCAATCTCACGGCGAAACAGCGGAATAACCGAGCCGTTTGAGCCGAGAACATTACCGAATCTTGTTGTTACAAATTCGGTATCGGTGCTGTGCTGCGCCTTGTACTGAATAATCATCTCGCACGCACGCTTTGTTGCGCCCATAACATTTGTCGGATTAACAGCCTTGTCGGTTGAAATCATAACAAACTTCTTTGCCTTGTACTTTTCTGCAAGGGTTGCAACATTGAATGTGCCGAAGATGTTGTTCTTTACAGCCTCCTCGGGAACGGTTTCCATAAGCGGAACATGCTTGTGAGCGGCAGCGTGGAATACGAGTTCGGGGCGATATGTCTTGAAGATAAGCTCCATTTTGTCGTAATCACGAACCGATGAAATAAGCGTTACAAGGTTAAGCTTTGTGCCGTATTCAAGCACAAGCTCCTGCTGAATGTCATATGCGTTGTTTTCGTAGATATCAACAATGATGATTTGTTTCGGATCATTCTTTGCAATCTGTCTTACAAGCTCACTGCCGATTGAACCGCCGCCGCCTGTAACAAGACAAACCTTTCCGTTGATAAGGTCATGAATCTCCTTTCGGTCAAACTCAATGGGTTTTCTGCCGAGAAGATCCTCAATCTTGATTTCCTTTGCCTGTGAAATAAGCTGTGTATGCCCGTCATCAAACAAAAGCTCACCGAGATAAGGGATAATCTTGATTTTGCACTCTGTTGCGGAACAGTAGTCAAGAATCTTCCTCTTCTCATCTTCCTCACATGACGGAACTGCAACAATAATATTGTCTATGCGGTATTCATCACATATTTTAACAATTTCGGGACAGGTTCCGACAACGGGGATTCCTTCGATTTTCTGATTCAGCTTTTTCAAATCATCATCGACAAAGCATACCGGAATGATGCTTTTTGAAGGATTATTAACATCACCCTGCTCTTTCGCATTGTGAATTTCACGAACAATCATTCTGCCGGCATTGCCTGCGCCCACAATAAGGGTGCGCTCTCCGCCCTCTGCCCTTCCTGCCTCGGTAAGGTCAAGAAAAGCCCTTCTGAAAACAAAACGGAATGCAAGAATTCCGACAAGGGCTATTGCGAAATGTACTATACAAAAAATCTTTCTCTGCGGAATCTGCAAAAACAACGAGATTACAAAGCCGAGCGTAAACCCAGAAAAGACGGCAGTTCCGCACACAATATAGTCCTTTGCGTTAAAGTATCGCCACAATTTTGAATATGTTCCGCTTATATAAAGCGTAAACAGACACATGACAAGATCAATAACAATATAGCTCAACAAGCCTTTGCTTGAAGCAGTACCTATGTAACCGACAAGTGAGAGAATATAATTTGCAAGAATACCGCTGACAACGATAATAAACACATCTGCGAGAGCCAGAAACATCTTACGCAAATTAATCTTCTTCATAACCCATACCTCTTCTGTTTAACTTTGTGTAAATTTCCCGAGTAACATATAAATACAATTATGATTTATTATACAACAGTGCAAAAGGAATGTCAAACAAAGCAATTCCTAAATCAACTTAAAATCCGACAATCAAAGCACAAGGAACAGTAATAATCAGACTTGTTCGACACACATTTGTTGACAACCGCACAAAACGAGCCTAAAATAATACCATACTTAATATGAGCGGTGAATTGAATGAAAAAATTTTCGATAATCCTCGGAGCAATAATACTTGTGCTGTTTGTGACTCTCGTAATATGGGGCGTTTACTGTGACAACACAATTGCAATCACAAATTACTGTGTAAACAATACTAAGAACGATGCAAAGCTGAAATTTGTTGTCATCACGGATTTGCACAACAAGGAATACGGAGAAAAGAACGCAGACCTTGCAGAGCTTGTAAAGGAACAAAATCCCGATTTTATTGCAGTTTGCGGAGATATGGTCAACCGTGGCGATCCCGACACAACGAAGATGAAAGATGTGCTTGAAAAGCTTTCAAAAATTGCACCCACATACTGCTGTCTCGGCAACCATGAGCGTGACAATGCCGCCAAATTCGGAACGGATTTTAAAAGCGAAACAAATTCAACAGGCGCTGTATTGCTCGATAATGAATACATAAAATTCACCAAAAACGGCAAGAGTGTGCTTATCGGCGGAATGAGCGACTACCCTTATTATGAGTTCTACACTCCCGATGACGATGTTCCGTCAAGAACGCTGTGGGAAGAATTTGCCGAAAAAGCAAAGAACAATTTCACAATTCTTCTGCACCACCAGCCCGAATACATTGCCGAGGACGCAAAGAAAACCGACATAGACTTAATCGTCTGCGGTCACACCCACGGAGGACAGATTCAATTGCCGTTCATCGGCGGAGTAATCGCTCCGAATCAGGGTCTTTTTCCGAAATATGACAAAGGCGAATTTGACCTTGACGGCACAAAAATGATTGTCTGCGCAGGTCTGAGCAACCCCGTATTCATCCCCAGAATCAATAATCAAGTTGAAATAGGTGTTGTGACGGTTGTATAACATCGGTTCTCCCCTACAAGTATACATTTACTTTCATATAAAGCAAAAATTGCATCAATGCCGTATTCGGGCATCTGATGCAATTCTTTTATCCGAGTATCTTCTCGAATAGATTGCGGTGGCACACCGCCGACCGCAATTTTCAATTTTCAATTTAAAAAGCTCTCGCCTTAAAGCGACTGTCTTCACGAACCGAGAACGGTGGCTCGCCGTCAGTTCTTCTCGCTGTAATTCCTAAGTTCCGCAGGAGTTCTGCCGTATTCGGACTTGCAGAACAGGATAAACGAATTTACATTCGGAAAACCGTTTTCAATCGCCGCCTGTCTGACGGTGATTTTTTTGTTTCTCAAATCATCAATAGCGTGTTCAAGACGAACACGGCGAAGATACTTTGAAAATGTTTCTTCTGTTTTATCCTTAAAATATTTTGAAAAATAAGCAGGCGTCATGCCTACATAATTGGCAATTTCATTGAGCGTGATTTCGTGTTTGTAATTATCGTGCATATATCTGATAGCACTTTTGGCGCAGTCAAAATCATCAGCCTGAGAACCGTGAACATATTGTATATCGTTGTCAATGCAATCACGGATGAGATAGTACGCAACGCTGTACATCACCGCTCTTACCTTCATGCTGATAAGCTTGCTCTCGTACTCTTCATATCCGTGGAATATGTCCATTGCTTTTCTGATAAACTCAAGAGCTTCGCCCTCGGGTTGTTTGAAACTCGGCACAATATGCGGATCGTCAACATACGGTGCAATTGCCTTTGGAATGATATTGAGCATAACAGCCTGAGTATCCTCACCGATGTCCTCGTAGGAATGAACCTCCTGACTGTTAAGAACATAGACATCGCCCGCATTGAGAATAATTTCACAGTCAAGCTTGTTAAGCCTTACCTTACCTTTTTTTATATAGGAAATTTCATATGAACCATGCCACCTGAGTCCCGATTCAAAGGCAACTTTTCTGTCCGGATATCTTGTAACCCTGCCGCTGTAATACGGCTCGGGCGGTAACAACACCTTCTCGTACTTCATGGTTTCACCCTTAACTCAATTAAAATCAATCAATTGTTAATAACATAGTCAGCGCAAAAATAAATATATTTAAGATCCGCAATTACCGCAGAATGGTCCGTTTTTACTACAACTGTTCTGCGTTCTTTTTTGCTGATTTCCTCAACACAGCGTGCAACATTGCACTTTGAAGGCTCGTAGCCGTACTTTTCAAAAAATTCTTCCGCAGTCATAACAAGAGAGCCGTAGCCCTCAAACATATGCAAAAGAGAATAGTCAATCAGCTTGTACTCATCTTCAATAAGGCTGATTCCGATATCGCAGTTTGTGACAGAACCGATGTAATACGGTGCGTCATTGAGGAACAAGCCTGTCTTGAACGAACCGATTGAAACGGTAAGATCCGAGTTTACCGCCGTACTGCACACACCCGTGTCACCGTTGATTCCGCTGTTGATGTCTGCACTTATAACATAGGCATTTGTCATATTAATCTGCTCAACCGCTTCAAGCATTTCACCCTTTAATTCACCCGAAAAGCCTGTTCCGAGCAGACAGTCAACTACAATGTCAAATCCCGTGAAAGCCGCCGCCTGTGACATCGGCATCTCCTCGGCACCGAGCGACATTGCGGTTTTATAATAGTAAAGGCCGTCCTTTGAAAAGCCGTCGCTTGCTCTGAAAATTGTCGGTGTAAAGCCGTTTTTGCATAAAATACAGGCGAGCGCATAACCGTCGCCGCCGTTGTTGCCCTTACCGCAAACTATGGCAACCTTGCCCACAAACTTTGCCGAATTAAAAATCCCCTGTGCGGCTCTGTACATAAGCTCCGCCGAAGGAGTATGCTCCGCAATCGTCCTTGCGTCGCTTTTTCTCATATTTTCAACCGAAACGACCTGAACAAATTCCATCTTATATTCCTCCGCTTTCTGAAATTTCCATAGCCTTATCCGCCGTTTGCGGCATTGTAAGCCGTCATAACAGCACTTTCATCCATATTACAACCGAGCAAAAACAACGGTGTTTCCTTAAAGAACTCATCAAGCAATTCAAGCAGCTTTTCCATTCTGCTCCGCTCAACATCAATAACCGTTGCCTCAAGCAACTGTTTCATAACCTGTGACGGTAACACCCTGACTGCCGTGTTCTCTTCTGCTCTCTGAAGAATATACACAGCCTTAACGGGTGCTTTTGTATTTGTTCCTATGTCAGCTTTCCCCATCCACGGAGTTCCGTAAACATAAAATTTTCCGTCACATTTTCGTATAACCGGCTTGTCATCGTTAATCATCGTCACCCTGTTGCCAAAATGCCTTCACCACAGAGCCGTGTGGGTAGACTTGCCCGTTCCGCTGACTGCCGAAAAAATATAGCCCTCGCCGTCAAGCTCAAGACAGGACGAATGAAAAAAGAATCCGTCAAATCCGTCAAGCACGGCGTTGCAGAATTTTAAGAGTATCAGAACATCCTCCGCACCTTGTTCGCTGAGGTTGTCGGCAAGCCTGAGACGCTCACGGATTTCGTCATCCGAAACCGATATCGCAATGTCGGTCTTTCCCGATTCATTCGACTTAACGGCATAGCTTTCAAGCCGTTTCCTGCATATTTTAAATTTTGGATTAACTTCAACATTCAAATCAGCTATTCTGTATATCGGCATATCTGCTCCGCTAAATACTATAATGAAATATTGTAACACAAATTAATATTTTTTGCTACGGCGAAATGAATAAATATTATTTTACCTTTTAGTGCAAGTTGTTTAGTCGCACAGCTTTAAAGGCAAATATTGCACAATACGAGCCGTGTTATTTTGTAACAATGCACATACAGCTTATTTTTTATTCATTTTAAAACCTGTAAAAAAAAGCATTATTTTACGACTTTTTTAATTTTGTTTGCTTTACCTGTCCGACTGCTTTTTTGCATACTCTTCAAGGTATGCTCTTTCATAAATTCAAATATCCTGTGCGTAACCGTTCCTATAAGAATCGGAATGAATATTCCTGCGGCAAGGTAGATTATGCAGTAAAAATTTAAGCCGTTCGGACGATAAATGTACCAGATTGTTGACTTGAGTTTTAAAATATCAAAATCTTTGAACAGCGGTGTAATTACGCTCAATCCCCAAAACGCCCATTTTACAATCATAAAGGCAAAAATGTGGTGAATCATAATGCTGTAGGTATTGTCCGAAATCATCCTGACAAGCTTTTTGTTCTTGATAATCGGAGTAATCAGCTTTGCAACCCTCAGCCAGAACGCAATGCCCGTGATTGCGGTTACATAAGGAATGACGCAGCCGTTGTCGAACTTCACGCACTTTGACGGAGTGTATTCAAGATTTTCACAGAATGTGAGGAGAAGAAGCTGAACTCCGAGAACGATTGCAAAATATGCAACGCTGTTGAGATTATCGTGTTTTTCAAGCTTTTCGTGATAAAATCTGCCAAACTCAAAACACGGCAGAAAAAACATTGACCTGAACAACAACAGCAACGCACCCTTTGGGGCAGGATTCCAAATGCAGTATTGCACACCGAAAATTCCGATTGCAAGATACACGGCAAGAATGACATACTCGTTGCCCCTGTGAACCTTTTTGAGCAGTTTGCGGAACAGTATGTTAAAAACATAAACACAGAACAGCGGATATACAAACCACGAACCGAGGTTGTAGGCAAAACTTTCGCCGTCAATAAACGGCATAACAAAAAGGTTGTACAGATCAAATTTGCCCTGAGCAATCGTATAGCCGACCTGAGTAAGTGCGAATGCGATTATTCCGTAAACAATGTTCCATAGATACGCAGGAATCAACAAGCGTTTTGTCCGTCCCCATATATATTTGAAAATATGTTCCTCGTGTTTTTCCTTGTAAAAATATCCCGAAATGAAAACAAACAAGGCGAGATTGTACGAATACTTCGGAAACCAATCATACATCAGCGATACACCGCCGTTGTAGCAATGCCCCGAAACTATGATAATAATGCCGATTGCCGACAAAATTTTAAAAGTAAAATTAATGTTTCCGTCATCGCCGAGCCTTTTGTTTTCAGCTGTGACACTGTTTTGTTTAAGTGCAGATTTACTGCGTGTTTTGTTCTTTCCCATAATTCCCTCTCATCTGTATTTGTCGCAATTTAAAAATTCCGCAAATTCACACGGTAATTGTACCACAAAAGCAATCCGCAATCAATATATCAAATTCACCGTGCTAAACACATATAAATCATTATTTTGCACAATCTCACTTTTGTTTCAACAGGCATTTAAATCTTTTATTTGCAACTGTTCCGCCATACAATTGTACACATACCCGTTAAAAAGCCTAAGATTAAACTGTAAATAAATTCAGTCAAAAAAGCCGGGCAAAGCATAAAATAAAAAAATATGCAAAAAACTATTGACACAACCTTTACATAATGCTATAATAATAAAGCTGTAAAAAACAGCAGAGTTGTATATCGCGGGATAGAGCAGCTCGGTAGCTCGTCGGGCTCATAACCCGAAGGTCGTCGGTTCAAATCCGGCTCCCGCAACCATTCAATAAGCACTAATCGAAAGATTGGTGCTTATTTTTTATTTTCACAAATGAACCGACGGCCTGAGGGTTCCCGAGGTGAGCAAGCAAAAACAATCCGGTGAATTGTTTTTGTGCAGCGATTAACTGAAATACCGAGTTTGCAGACAGATTTATAATCTGTCGCACAAACGACTATATTTCAGGAAGGTCAACCGAGCCTGCGAGGACGATAATCGGTTCAAATCCGGCTCCCGCAACCACTAAGAAACGGCTTAACCACTAAGGTTTTGCCGTTTTTCTTTTTGCCTAAATATCTAAGTTTTGCAGATTTCCCCCGAATTTCCCTCCGATGATGTTTATTTTTGAAATTTTATTCTTATATCCATATAAAAACAGTCTGAGTATCAATCACAAATACTCAGACTGTTTTTTATTTTAATTCATGATTATATCAACTAGTTTAGAAATAATATTTTCATTGTATTCTTCATACATAGTATTATTGAACACATTGTTTCTGTACATTTCGGAAGACACCGTAATATTGATAGATTCACTAAACTCTTCTTTCCATTTTACTTTGACGCCGTAGCCCAATCTATCGTGATTTTTACAGTTATCGGTTACAATCCCTACTGCTTTTACACACAATTGCTTTTGATTAGGAGTAAAAGATTTTATATAAATAATATCTCCTATTTTAACTGACTTTATCATCTGATATAGGGCAGGAGCATCATTTTCGCTCCAACCAATACAAGCAAATCCTTGGTTTATAAAGTCTTGTGTTTTATCAGTGCCGTTATCACCTTTGTAATATGCACCAATTCCCCAAACTGCCACTTCGAATCTCTCCTTTTATTTTATTTAGCTGCGTGACCACGCATATTTGTACATAGAAACTGTACGATAATTAAGAGTTCTATACACATAATATGAAGTCGAATAATCACCACTTAGAATTTGCGCCATATCGCTTTTTCGAGAAAAATACCCCCATTCGTAATCAGTATAATAATAGGATACTCCAGAAGAATTATAATCCCAATTGCTAAAACTAAACAGAAGAATAGCTCCCTTTTGTTTTTTACTTGAATCATATGTAGTTGTCCAACCATTAGTTTCTTCAAAAGTTGCATTGCTTAATGAACTATTATAAAAAGCATATTCTCCAATATATGTAGTTGCACTTGGTATTGTGATTTCAGTTATTGAAGTACACCCAGAGAAAGCATACTTTTGAATCGATTGCAAACTACTTGGTAATATAATATTCGAAAGTAATGTACAATCATAAAACGCATATTCTCCAATTTTTGTGATACTGTCAGGAATTGTGATTTTAGTTAAATTTGATAAATTCATAAAAGCCTTATCAGCAATTTGTGTTACTGCTTTGCCATTGTAAGTAGAAGGAATTTCAATGCTGTCAACATTTTTTGCACCATTACCAGCAGAGACACTATATGTATCATCAGATAACAGAGTGAAAATTAATATTTCTTTATCTTCTGTAGATGTTCCTGACCCAATACTACCAAGATTATCCGTAGTACCGTCTGTGTAGGTTACAACCAGCTCACCGTTGATGATTTCCATATCGGCAATACCTCTGCCGTCAGCACCTTTTTCGCCTGTGTCGCCTTTATCTCCTTTATCACCCTTGTCGCCTTTATCACCCTTATCACCTTTTTCACCCTTTACATTTCCAAGGTTGTAAACTGTATTGTCAGTCATAAGAATACTCAAATTACCGTCAGTTGACAGGGTAACAGTTTTTATGCCCACGCCGTCAGCACCATTTTGTCCGTCAGCTCCGTTTGTGCCATTCGTACCATTAGTTCCTACAACTTTGCCGAGATTATTGGTTTCGCCGTTTGTATAGGTCAATATCAATTCTCCGTCAGCATTGATTTCAGATTTTGAAATTCCAATGCCGTTCTCGCCCTTTATGTTACCGAGATTTAATATTGTGCCGTTTGTAAGCTCAACGCTTAATGCACCTTCGTCAGAGATTGTTACATTAGCAATACCTACACCGTCAACACCGTTAGTACCATCTTTTCCGTTTGTTCCGTCAATACCGTCTTTGCCGTCTGCTCCATCTTTGCCCACAATACAGCCAAGGTTTATGCTTGATGAATCAGAGAAGGACAGTACAAGCTCATTATCAGTGTTTATCTCAACATTTGAAATACCAATACCGTCTTGTCCGTTTGTTCCGTCGATACCATCCTTACCATCAACACCGTCCTTACCATCAGCGCCGTTGATACCGTCCTTGCCATCAACACCATCTTTGCCGTCAAGACCATTTGCACCATCCTTGCCATCAACACCGTCTTTTCCATCTTTTCCTACAACTGTACCAAGATTTGTTGATATACCATTGGAATAAGTTATTACTAATTCACCGTTTGAATTTATTTCAGATTTTGCAACGCCGATTCCGTCAATGCCGTCTTTTCCGTCAAGACCGTTTATGCCATCCTTACCATCAACACCATTTTTGCCGTCAGTACCATTGATACCATCCTTGCCGTCAACGCCATCTTTACCATCAAGACCATTAGTACCATCCTTACCGTCAGCACCGACAACTACACCAAGATTTGTAGATGTTCCGTCTGAATAGGTAATAACAAGCTCACCGTATGAATTTATTGTAGTAGTTGAAACACCAACACCATCTTTGCCATTAGTTCCGTTAGTACCATCTTTTCCGTTAGAACCAATCACTATACCGAGGTTTGTTGATTTACCATCCGAATAGGTGATTACTAATTCACCGTTTGAATTTATTTCAGATTTTGCAACGCCGATTCCGTCAGAACCGTCTTTTCCGTCTATGCCATTAATACCGTCTTTACCGTCAGTTCCGTTAATACCGTCCTTGCCATCAAGACCATTTACACCATCTTTACCATCAGTGCCGTCTTTTCCATCTTTGCCTACAACTGTACCAAGATTTGTTGATGTACCGTCGGAATAGGTTATAACAAGCTCACCGTAAGAGTTGATAGTTGTTTCTGCAACTCCAACACCGTCAATGCCATTCTTACCATCAACGCCGTTAGAACCGTCTTTTCCATCGACACCATTTTTACCGTCTTTACCGTTAGCTCCGTCTGCACCTTTGATATTTCCAAGATTTAATTGTATACCACTTGTTAATATGATTTCAAGTTCATTATTTGAATTTATGGCTATATTCTGAATACCAACTCCGTCCTCGCCGTCAGTACCGTTGATACCGTCTTTTCCGTCAGCACCGTCTTGTCCGTCCTTGCCATCAATGCCGTTTGTTCCGTTGACGCCATCTTTTCCGTCCTTGCCATTTGTGCCGTTAGTACCATTGATACCGTCTTTTCCATCTTTACCATCAGTACCGTTGATACCATCTTTTCCATCCTTACCGTCAAGTCCGTCTGCACCGATTACATTTCCAAGATTAGAACGCTGACCGTTAGAGTAGGAGAGTACCAATTCACCGTTTGAATTGATTTCTGCATTTGTAACACTTATGCCATCTTTACCGTCCTTGCCGTTTGTTCCGTTGATACCATCTTTACCATCGATACCATTAGTACCGTCTTTACCGTCTGTTCCGTTAATGCCATCTTTACCATCTGCACCGTCTTTTCCGTTAGCACCAATTACGACTCCGAGATTATCAACGGTATTATCTGAATAAGTTAAAACTAATTCGCCTTTTGAGTTTATTTCAGATTTTACAACACTAATGCCATTAGTACCGTCTTTACCATCCTTACCATCAACACCATTTATGCCATCTTTACCGTCCTTGCCATCAACACCATTTATGCCGTCTTTACCATCCTTGCCGTCAACACCGTTTATGCCATCTTTACCGTCCTTGCCATCAACACCATTTATGCCGTCTTTACCGTCCTTGCCGTCAACACCGTTTATGCCATCTTTGCCATTAGCACCATCCTTGCCGTCAGCACCGACAACAATTCCGAGGTTTGAACGCTGTCCGTTTGAATATGTAAGAACAAGCTCTCCGTTAGAATTTATTTCTGAGTTTGTTACGCTTACTCCGTCTATACCGTTCATTCCTACAACCTTATCAAGATTTACAGAAGAACCGTCCGAAAATGCAAGTATTAGCTGACCGTTTGAATTTATGCTTGCATTTGAAATACCAATGCCGTCTTGTCCGTTTGTTCCGTCGATACCATCCTTACCATCAACGCCATTTAGTCCGTCCTTGCCATCAACGCCATCTTTACCATCAATGCCGTTTAAACCATTAACGCCGTTAATACCGTCTTTTCCATCGACACCATTTTTGCCGTCAATACCGTTCTTACCATCAACACCGTTAGTGCCGTTTTTGCCGTCAGAACCATTTTTACCGTTAGAGCCGTTTGTGCCATTTGAACCATCTTTACCATCTAAACCGTCTTTTCCGTCTTTACCTACAGCTTTGCCAAGATTGATAACCGTATCATCAGAGAGGGTTAAAAGCAGTTCACCATCTGATGAAAAAGCGGCAGTTTTAATAGCTGCACCATTTTGTTTTGCCGAAGCCTCAAGAGCAGAGGACCATTCTTTTTCTGTACCCGAATAGCCGTTATCCACTGCAATTTCATAGGCAGATTTACCCGACAAAGATTTAAGCCATTCTTCGACCGTTCCCTCATAACCGTATTTTACAGCTAATTCATAGGCAGAAAGACCATTTTTTATCTCTTTGTTGTCTTTAGTCATTACAATGCCTATTGTACCCAACATACCGAGCAAGAGTAAAATTGCAAGAACTACAGAAAGAATTTTGAAAAACTTGTCATTTTTCTGTTTTGTGTTTTTCTGTTCCATAAATACAAACCTCCATTTTTTAATATAATAATGCTATATCATTAAGTAAATATTACAACTAATTTTTAGTTTTGTCAACGAGTTTTTAGTACAATCTGCTATTTGCGACTTATTTCAATTAGAATATATAAGAGGTGATTGGTTTGAATTTCAGCTATAAATTACGCTCTCTTATAGAAGAACGAAATCTAACTCAAAAGCAGGTAGCAAATGACTTAAATATTGCTCCATCTACTATGGGAGGCTATGTGCAAGGCATTAGTGAACCCGATTTTGCAACATTAAAAAGATTAGCTATATATTTTGAAGTTACAACGGATTATCTTTTAAATATGCATACAAACAAAACCAACAACTTTTTGGAGGACGAGTTATTGCGTGTGTTTCGTTCAATGACAAGCGAACAACAGAGTTTATATATAGAACAAGGCAAGGTTTTTGTTAGGGCAAATAATATACGCAAAGAAAAAACAAAATCATCATAGTGGATTTTGAGAGTAAAAAATAAAACTGCTCTTGACTTTATTATAGTTACTGTACTTATCTATATTTGATACAATTCGGCACCATTAAACACTCTTTCCCCTCATAACCCTCAGGTCGTCGGTTCAAATCCGGCTCCCGCAACCATTCAATAAGCACTAATCGAAAGGTTGGTGCTTATTTTTATGCGAATTTATTCGGAATACAACTTGATAATAAACAATTTTCGTGACAGAATTATTTTGGATTTTATTCATTTTATTGAGGTAAGCACAATGGGATTACTTGAGGATGCGAGATCAAAATATGGCGGGATATTCAGATTTCTTTAAATTTGACAATGGCTGTGTGAAGATTATTAAAAGGCAATACACACAACGCAAAACAGCACCGAGGTCATATCGGTGCTGTTTTTTGTTTTTGTTATAAAGTTTTTGCTAAATAATCAAAGCTTAATGTTATTCATCTCGTCACCGAGGACATCGGCGATTTCTTTCAGGTGGCCTGTGCGTTTGCCTTTTAGTTTATAGAACTGCAAAAGTCCGTAGCCCGGGTACTCGTTGCCCTCAACCATAACGGGACCGTTCTTTGAAAAGGCGATATCCCATCCGATATATCTCACCTGCGGAATCTTTTCCGCTGCCTCAACAACCATGTCAAGAGCCTCTCGAACGCCTGCAATCTTAACCTCGGAGAACTTTTTGCCTGTCATCGGGTGTTTGTCATAAACATTGCCGTAGTCATCAATTACATTACTGTCGATTCTGCCGTCTGCATCAAGGCTAAGGTAGAGGTCATTTGTGCAGCCAATAACATTTGACTCGTCCTGATTGATACGGAGAGCGTTATTTATTATATGCGCCTTGCCGTCCTTATAGAGCGTAACAACTCGCCATGAATTTACAACGCACGGATTGATTTCGTTGAGGTCATCGCTCTGAACGATTGCTTCCTCAACAAGAAGCTGACCGTTTGCCTTGAGTTCATCATAAAGCTTGTTGCTGTCCTTTACATCGGCAACGGTGATTTTTGAAATGCCGTGACCGCCCTCGCCTGTTGGATCTTTTGCAAAAACGGTTTCTCTGCCGTCAAGGAACTTCTTGAAATCTTCCTTACTGCCTGTGCGAAGGTTGATGAAATCTCTTTTGAGATACTTTTTGAAAAGCTCGTCAAAAACAAGCTTGTCACGAAGAAGAACGATATATTCCTCATCGTTGAGATATTCAAGAATTTTGTAGAAAGTTTTTGCAGTTACAAAGGTTTTTTTCTCTTTAGCCGAAAGGTTGATAAAATCGCAACGGAAATAGTCCGTGTAGCCTGTGCCTCTGATGAGAAAGTTGCGGATTATGTCGAACTTGATATAAGCCTTTGACTTACCGCTGTTCTTGGCGATAATGTCAATGTGCTTATCCATTCTGCTGTGGTTAATATCTCTGAATTTATTCAAAAGCCATTTGTGTACCGAAACTGCCATCTTACTTCTCCTTTACAACCTTACCGTCTTTTACATAAAATCTCGGATTGTTCTTGCCTATATTCACAAGCGCCTCGGCATTGCCCATACCCGAACTTCTGCCGAACATTCCAACTGTTATGCCGTCACCGAGGAGTGTTACCTCGTCATCAATTTTTACCGATGAATCAACCTTAACAGCCGTCATATTCATACACATCTCACCGACAACAGGATATTTTTTGCCGTTGATAACAACCCTTCTGCCGTGATTTGCGTGACCGATGCCGTTGTTGTAGCCGACAGGAAGAATTGCAAGAATAATATCCTCATCTGCCGTATATGACGCATTGTAGCCGAACCACTCGCCCTTGTTCACCTTTTTAAGCTGAAGAATACGGGTTTTCATCTTCATAGCCGGCTGTAAATCTATCTTTACATCAAAATATGTTTCGCTGATGTTGTACTTCTTAATGAAGTAATTGTTTCGCATTTTGCGAAGTTTGTCCTTTGGCGAATTTGAAAGAGAATCGGGGGCAACATTGTAGCCGTAGATTGCAATGCCCATTCTCACGCCTGTTGTAAAAGGCTGTTTCGGGTGGGTGAGCATTGAAACGGAACTGCCCATATGGACAATCGGGATTTTATTCAAATCAATAAGCGATGTAAGCTCCTTGAAGTTTCTGACCTGCTCGTCCCAATGGGGATCAAAAATTCCGGCTGTTGCAAAATGCTGATAAATTCCCTCAAGAACAAAATTTGAACCGTTAATCATATCAACTGCAGTTTTAACCTCGTTCTTATCCTTGAAGCCGAGGCGGTTAAATCCTGTATCAATCTGGAGATGAACCTTGAAATTGCAGTCAATGTTCAAATCAAGCAACCTTTTGAGGTAGTCAAGCTCATTCACGGCAATGGTGAGATTAAGCCGCTTTGCCTCCTCAATTCTCGAAAGATGAACCGGATGCAGGCACAAAAGCGGAGCGTCCTTGTTGACCTTACGAAAGCTTTGAGCCTCCTCAAGAGAGGACACGGCAAAATAGTTAATGCCGTTTTTGTACATTTCATTTGCCACTTCCATACCGTGACCGTAACCGTCACCCTTGAGAACGGCAATAAAATATTTGTAGTCGCTGTATTTTTGTGTTATCGCACGGGCATTTGCACCGATTTTGTCAAGGTCAATTTCAACATATGAATCCAGCATTCCAAAGCCTCCGTTAATACACTATATCCTTAGAATTATAGCATAATTGCATGGGTAAATCAATAGCGATATTGAACAGTAACGGTGTACGGTTCGGGCATAAAATTGAAAATTGAAAATGTAAAATGGAAAATTATGGTCGGGAAGACAATTTGCAAGAGTGAAAAACATTGTCGCCCGACCGTTTTTGTATATATGGAAGTTGTTGCAAATTTGTATGAGCGGATATTATACGCCTGTAGATAGCTACGCAAAGATTTGTACAAATTAAAATTATTAAATAAAACAAAAATTGCATCAATGCCGTATCGGGCATTGGTGCAATTCCTTTATCTAACTATCTTCTCTGAAAGGACTGCGGTGTGCCACCGCAGTCCTAAATTTTCCATTTTCAATTTGCCAACGGCTTGCCGTTATATAAGCCCTACAATATACATCTGAATTGTGGTTGCATCAATGACGGTAATATCGGAATCAAAGTTTACATCAGAGTTTATACGCTCTATCTCGTTCTGATTGACGATACCCACAATTGCTTTCTGAATTGCGGTTGCATCGGCAATATTTATTTTGCCGTCACCGTTTGCGTCACCGTAATATGCCTTTTCGGCTGAATTGGTGCTTGCAGTCATAACATAGTTTGTCATACCGATTGCAAGGTTGCCCTTGTCAACTTTTTTTACATACTGCAAAGTTGCCTTGTTGTTCGGAGAATCCGACACGGCAACATACATTGCGTCGCCCTTGAGAACCATGCCGTAGCAAAGCCTGCCGGATGACATCGACACACCGTTGATGTCGGATGCGGCAACTGCCTGTCTGCCTGTTTCAACATCGTATGAATACACGGCATCGGAGGTATTAAAATACAAAGTATCGTTGTATTTTTCAAGGCTCATAAATGTATTTATCCAGTAGGAATTACCGCCTGCGCTCCATCTTTCGTTCAATTTCAGCTTTTTCTCATATGTATTGCTGTCAAGCTTGTATTTTAACAATGCACCATTGTTGGCAGAAGAATTGTTGTTGACAAAGCCGTAAAATTCACCGTTAACCTCGCAAAGCCTTGTGTCGAAATTATGGATTTCGTAATTATCATATTTTGTCGAATTTGCACCGTAGCTTATTGTGTAATCATAGTGCTTTGACGGAAGATTCTGAATGGCATTGTCACTCAAAAGGAAGTATGTATGCTGAGCGTGTCCCGGTCGGTCATTAATAGGATCATCCCATGTAACATCAACATTATACCAAGCGTTGCCGATATGAACCTTGTTCCACATATGGTTCATTGAGCTTGAAACAACAAGTTCGGAGTCTATTCCGACAAGTGAAAGCATGTAGGAATACGCAAGCGCATAGCCCTGACATACGGAAGTTTTTTCAACAAGCGAATTGTAAATATCAGCCTTGTTGTAATCTGATGTGCTGTACTCGCTCATAATAGCAAGCTCATCGTGAATTACAAGTGCCTTTTCGGAATCGGTCATATTCTCGTCCACAAGCGAAAGAATTCTCTCAACCTCTTTATCAAGCGACTTTTTCTGTGTTGCATACTCGCTCTTGCTGATTGTGTACTCGGGATAGATTGACGTAACCTTATCCTCTGACGGATAGTAGGAGTACGAAAATCCCTGATTCACATAGTAAAGCTCCGGATGAGTCAAGGTCAGCACCTTAAAAAATTCCGCAACATCGCTTCTCGGAACATTAAGACTGCTGATATCAATTTCCTCGTCAAAATTTTTAAGGCTGTCAAGAACCATACCTTCAGCCTTACCGTATTTGTCGTACATTGTTTTGTTATAAAAAATTTTGCCCTCTTTCGGCGCTGTGTATGCCGAAACTGTAAAAATGCCCGTTGACACCACACAGGATACTGCAACCGATACCGTGAGAATCATTGCAAATAATTTACCCGCTGTTTTTTTAATATTTTTCATATGTATTTCTCCTCTCAAGCCAAAGAAGCAAAATGCACAAAAAAATTTGATTTTCTCTGACTTTTACAACTAAATTATACCATTTACAGACACAACAATTCAATTCACATAAACGCCGAAGTTATGAACACTAATTTGTCTGTTTATACAAAAATTTAGTATAGTCACAGATAAAACGCAATAAAACACAATAAAGCGCAATAAAACATACTAAACTATACCGTCATACAATCCGCTGTCTGCACATACAATCTATTACAGATGTTCCCCTAAGGATGACAGACAGGAGGGCTGTATGTGAAAGGTATCGTAGAAGAAAGAGCGGCAATGCTCGGCGAATACATAATCGAAAGCAAGGCAACCGTGAGAAGTACGGCAAAAAAGTTCGGTGTGAGCAAAAGCACCGTGCATAAGGATGTCAGCCAACGGCTAAAGGTGCTTAACCCTGCGCTTTACCGACAGGTGAGGGAAATTCTTGACACCAACAAAAGCGAAAGGCACATAAGAGGCGGTCTTGCAACAAAAAAGAAATATCTGCAAAAGAAAGCCTTTGAAAGCGAAAAAAGCTGAAAATCAACTGCAATACGGCTCATACACCATACAAAACCGCATTTTCAGAGTATATTTTGGGTATTTTGGAACTTTACTTTTTATGACTTGCGTTGTATAATTTAATATAGGTGTCGTTTGCCCGTTTGGCGATTGAAACTTAGAATTCCGGTAAAGATTTAACCCTTTGCCGAAATTCCGATGAGCTGACGCACCTTTGTACTGCTTGCAATCGGTTGCAACTTTTGTTTCGGTTAAAAGAGTGCAATATTTTCAGATTTGTCTATAGTTTGTGTACGGCAGTGGTTAATGCACGGCTGTACCTGAGGAGAAATTTAAAATGAGAAAAATTCCCTTTTCGCCGCCTGACCTTTCTCAGGCAGAAATTGACGAAGTTATAAAGGTTCTGAAATCGGGCTGGATTACAACAGGTCCCGAAACAAAGCTTTTTGAAAGCCGTATTGCAGAAAGATGTCACACGGAAAAGGCTGTCTGTCTTTCATCGCAGACCTCTTGTGCCGAACTTACTCTGCGTATTCTCGGCATCGGTCCGGGAGATGAGGTTATCGTTCCGGCATACACCTACACGGCAACCGCATCAATCATCTACCATGTGGGCGCAAAGCCTGTTATGGTTGACTGCAAAAGTGGTAGCTTTGAAATGGACTACGATAAAATGGAGGCGGCAATCAACCACAATACAAAGGTTATCATTCCTGTTGACCTTGCAGGTGTTGTGTGCGATTATGACCGTATTTTTGAGGCTGTTGAAAGAAAGAAAGGCGTTTTCAATCCACGCAACGAGCTTCAGGAAAAGTTCGGCAGAGTTATTGTTATGGCTGACGGCGCTCACGCATTCGGTGCGCAATGGCACGGTAAAATGTGCGGTGAAATTGCCGACTTCACAAACTTCAGCTTTCACGCTGTAAAGAATATGACAACTGCCGAGGGCGGTGCGGCTGTTCACCGTTCACATGACGGAATTGACGAGGAAGAAATGTACAAGCAGTATATGCTTCTCTCGCTTCACGGTCAGACCAAGGACGCATATCAAAAAAACAAAGTCGCATCGTGGGAATATGATGTTGTTGACACTCAGTACAAGTGTAATATGACCGATGTGCTTGCCGCAATCGGTGTGGCTCAGCTTGAACGCTACGATCAAATGCTTGACCGCAGACATCAACTTATAAAGCTTTACAACGAAGAATTTAAGGATTTGCCCGTTCAGGTGCTTAATCACTGCGATGAAAACCACCGCAGCAGCGGTCACCTTTACTTTGTAAGATTTATCGGCAAAGACGCAGAATACCGTAACAAGTTCTATAATATGATGGCTGACCACGGCGTAATGTGCAATGTCCACTTCAAGCCGTTGCCGTTGCTTTCGGCATACAGCAAGCGTGGTTTCAAGATTACCGATTATCCGAATGCGTATAATATGCACAAAAACCAGCTCACCCTCCCGATGAACTCAACTCTCACAGACGATGAAGCATGGTATGTAATTGAAACATTCAAGCAATGTATGAAAACACTTAAATAACGGTGAGTCGCCGTTCCCGGTTTATAAATTGAAAATGTAAAATAGGAAATTGAAAATTAAGGACGGCGGTGTACCACCGCCCGTAATTTGAGAAGACAGTCAGATAAATAAAATGCATCAGATGCCCGGTAAGGCTTTGATGCATTTTTGTTTTGTAAGGAATCTGTAGGGGCGTTCATTGTGTCAAGTGCAACATGGTAACCACCTGTGCAAGGACA